>Ga0137297_10567_pt1 | contig 26639 bp, 26 predicted proteins | sample RamsorincwithD2O_FD_97191 | JGI IMG/M metagenome (GOLD analysis project Ga0137297, IMG submission 97191) | Mouse cecal microbial communities from Vienna, Austria - Mucin amended with D2O | ecosystem: Host-associated > Mammals > Digestive system > Large intestine > Cecum | place: Austria: Vienna... | reverse complement strand
GAAAAGTTACTGGGAGGCAAAAGAAAAACTGATTGTGAAAAAATACCATCTCATCAATGAAGAAGGGGCAGAAAATGAATATACGGAGAAAAAAACGGATAATGGAGAAATAGAATCGGAAAGACATAAAGGTAATGGAAATGGAGATATTTTGGAAGATGATATAAGCAAAGAGCATACAAAAGAGAATGCCAGCAGGGATATTTTTAGCGAAGAAAACGTTGGCGGAGAAGTTTCCGGCGAAGAAAAAGTTAGCGGAGAAGTTTCTGGCGAAGAAAATGTTAGCAGAGAAGTTTCTGGTGAAACAAATGCTGACGGAGAACGTTTGGATGGAGAAACCGCTGTAGGGAAAGTTCCTAATGAAGAAAATATTGGCAGAGAAATGGTTGGTGTCGGAAATGCTGGCGGGGAAAATTTAACCAGGGAAAATAGGATAGAAAAAAGCGGAAGATATAAAGTGAATGAAGGAACGGCAGAAAAAATATTGGAATTTTCTGTAATTGCATCGGAATGGCTAACGGCGATTAGAAACTCCAGGAAACCTTCTACATATGTGAAATATCAAATAATTTACCGAAATTATCTGGAAAAATCGTTTAAAGGCGTACCATTATCAGCGTTTAGTCCTTGTTTTGTCCAAGAAAAAATTTCTGCCCCATTATCAGAAAGCATAGGAAAAAGCATATATTGCGTCTTAAATCAAATTTTGAACTATGGTGCTGAGCAATATGGTGTGTTAGTTCCGTCCTTAACGCGCCCTGCCACGCATATGCCGAAAAAACTGATAAACGCATTTTCAAGAAAGGAACAATCCAGGCTCCTTGCTGCCCTTTATCATAAAACGGATCAGTTTAAGGCGGCGATTTTATTGTGCCTGCATACAGGGCTGCGCTTAGGAGAAGTGTGCGCACTAAAATGGGCGGATATTGATGTGAAGGATCAGTTTCTTTTGATCTCCAGGAGTGTGCAGCGGCTTTATGCAAACGGATATCAAACAAAAACAGCTTTGTTAGAAGCATCGCCAAAAAGTATACATTCCCGGAGGGAAATTCCGCTGCCGACGGAAATATTCAAATGGTTTCCGGAATATTCAAAAGAAAAAGAGTATGTTTTTGGCGGAGAAAAGCCAGTGGAACCTCGGACGATGCAGAATCGGTTTAAGAAGATTTTAAAAGAAGCCGCAGTCGAAAATAAAAATTTTCATGCCCTTCGCCATACTTTTTCCACAAACTGCATCGAAGGCGGGACGGATGCAAAAAGCCTCAGCGAGCTTTTAGGCCATTCGGATGTACAAATTACGTTGAATCGTTACGTCCATCCATCCATGGATACGAAGCGCAGGCATTTAGATGGCCTTTCCGCTTTTTACGCTGGGATTAGTGGTCAAATATATGGTCAAGATTGCGACTAGTACAGCGTGATGCTACAGCGAGTTTCGCAGATGTGTAAATGAAGTGGATGGCAAGTGCGATTTACTTGAGAATTAATGCAATGGTGTACTAGAGCGTGTACAGTTATGTGATCTATGCCAGCAGTAAGCCGGGAAGCGCGTTTGTGCGGGTGTTTTGCGGACATTTGACAGCTGCCGCGGATGCCCGCGAAAGCTAAATATGTGTTGGTTAAGCGGAGCCGCTAGTGCTGTAGTTTGTGCGCTTGCCGCTTGCAGCAGGGGTTTTTGAAGTGAAGAATTTGTATGTGAAAATGTCCGCAGTATGGTTTGATTTCGCAGATTCGGGGAATCCACGAAATCAGGAGGGGGATGCAATAAGGGGCGTTATATACAAATAATTAAAGTTATTTAGAATATACTGCGATTTATCGCTAGTATCTGCGTATGATTGCCAGCATATACCCGTTTTGCTTTCAGCATACGTCTATTTTACTAAAGATCAGGGAAAAGCCCAATGAGAAAAGAAAAAGGCGATTAACTTTGGAAGGAGGGATAGGATCGTGAGGGAACAGGATTTCCGTCAAGGGGAACGCTTGCGTCAAAATCCGAATCAAATCCAAAGTTTAGGTTTAAACCAAATTGAAAAATTTATTAACACTCAGGTAGTCAGCCGAGGGCTGGATGAGCGGACAGCTAAGGCTTATCGGTTAGATTTAGAGCAGTTTTATGTGTGGCTGGGTGCTCAGGAAGAGGACGGAAGCGGATATTCCGGCCAGCCCTTAGCTGCTGCAGGAAAGGGGGATAAACAGACCTTTTTGCTGGTGGATTTAGGGAAAACGGAGGTGGAGGAAAAGAAGGCGGAGCCGGGAAAGCAGATAGAAATAGAAAAACAAGGGGAATTGAGAAAGCAGATTGGATTAGGAAAACAGGCAGAGTTACGAATGGGAACCGAACCGGAAAACGATAAGTTTGCAGAATGGATGGAAATTTATTTAAAGTACCTGGCAGAAGAGAGAAAGCTGCGCTTTTCTACGGTCAGCAGAAAACAAAGGGTATTCCGTTACTATCTGTCTTATTTGGCGGGGCAGGGAATCGTGAGGGAATACAGGCCGTTAAAGCCGGTTAAGCGGCCTAAGGAGGGGCTAAGCAGCGAGTATTTGACGAAAAAGGAAATCGACTTGTTTTTTCAGGCAATCCAACAGGAGTATAAGGAGCTGGACAGTGATTTCCGCAAACGTGTTTGCTTGCGGGATCAGGTGATGATGGAACTGCTTTTTTACCATCGGATCGAAATCAGTGAATTGCTGCGCCTGGAAGTATCCGATTACAATCCCAGGACGGCAGTCCTTACTGTGCCGCGCAAGCGGGAAAAAGAGAGGGCGGTTTATCTGTTTTCTAAAGCGCTGCAGGGGCAGATGGAACGGTGGCTGGAAGAGCATGAGTATTTTGAACATGACGTGGCCTACCGGAACAGGATGTTTTTATCTAAGCTGGGGAAGCCCCTTTCGATGAAGATGGTGGTAAATATATTTGATAAATACCGGGTGCGGGCTGGGATTGATAAGATGTGTACGCCGAAGGACTTGAAAAGCAGTCTGGGGAGGTATGCGGAGGAAGTGGTGAGGGAGATGGGGTGAATGATAAAATGCAAACTTACAAGTAAATAAAGAAATTGTAGAAAAATAAAAAAGTGCATTAAGAAGTTAAATAAATGGCAATAAAGAGTACTATATAAAAGATTTGGTGATAATAAAATGTGGACGAAAAAAGCTGTAAAGATAATTGTAGCATCACATAAAAGTTATCAGATGCCTACAGACTCTATGTATTTGCCTTTATATGTGGGGGCATCAGAGGAAAAAAAGGTGCATGGAAATAAGCAGAATTTTGGTTATACAAGAGATGATACAGGGGAAAATATCTCTTATTTAAATCCTTTTTTTTGTGAATTAACAGGGCTTTATTGGGCATGGAAAAATCTTGATGCAGACTATATAGGGTTAGTGCATTATAGAAGGCATTTTTCTTTGAATGGAAGAAATGGTTTTGAAAATGTTTTAACCTATCAACAGTTAAATCCTTACTTAAGAAAGGTAAAAGTATTTGTTCCAAATAAAAGAAAATATTATATAGAAACATTATATAGTCATTATGTACATACGCATTATTCAAATCAACTAGATGAGACAAGAAAGATTATAGTTGAAAAATACCCAGAATATGTAAAAAGCTATGATGTGGTTTTACGACATACTTACGGATATATGTTCAATATGATGATTATGGATAAAAGTTTGTTGAATGATTATTGTCAATGGTTGTTTGATATTCTTTTTGAATTGAAGAAAAGAAGTTGTGTGTTAGAATTATCTGATTTTCAGAAACGTTTTTACGGAAGAATTAGTGAAATTATTTTTAATGTATGGTTATATAAAAAAATAAATTGCGGAGAAATAAGAAAAAATGAAGTGATGGAAATTCCATATATACATATGGAAAAGATTAATTGGTGGAAAAAAGGAAGTTCTTTTTTACAAGCTAAGTTTATGGGAAAAAAATATGAAGGAAGTTTTTAAGTTAAAGTAGGAGTAAAATGATTATGAGTAAGGAAAAAGAGCGATTAAATCAAATTGTATTTGAAGTGTTGAAAGAAAAGTTAGATGCTTCAGATTATTATAAATTTGGTGTGAAGTATTTTGGCCCTTTTTTATATGGTTATACTAATTGGCTTTATAATTCTATAAAGAGGAACAATTATAAAAAAGTATTCTTTTTTTCACGAGATGGGTATATGATGGAAAAAGCATTCCATTTTTTTAATGTTAAAAACGATATACAAACTCAATATGTATATTTTTCAAGAAAAAGCATTCGTCAAGCATTATTATGTCATTGTATGACTTACCAAGAATCATTAAAGTTTATTCCTCAAGATAGATTCTTTACCGTAGAAAAGATTTTAGATTACTATGGGTTTTCGTTAAACGAAAGCGAAAGGATTGCAAAAAAGTATCAAATAAATTTAAGTGATTCCTATTTAGCATCTCAATTGCCTAAAAATCAAATCATTAAAAATGTTTATTATTCTGCAAAACAAATAATCGATGAAAAATCTTTTATACAGAACAAATTATTATTAGCTTATATTCGACAGATAAATATGAGCGGGAAATGTGTGATTGTAGATATTGGATGGCATGGAAATATGCAGTTTTATTTAGAGAAATTTTTAAAGATAAATCATTTAGATGCTAGTTTGATTGGATATTATGTAGGAATAGATCCTATATTATATTTAAATGGAGAAACAAATGGATATATTTATCATAAAAAGAATTTAAAACTTAGGAAAAGTATATTGTGTTTTTTAGGAGGATATGAAAAACTTTTTCAAAGTTGTGAAGGAAGTACATATGGTTATATGGAGAGGAACGGAGAAATTTTGCCAGTATTAGAGGATTATGAATATAGGGGTGATGATAAAGTCATATCTTATATAAATGAATGGCAGTCGGGGGCAGTTTTTTTTATTAGTAAAGTTAAAGATAAAATAATAAAATTTTCTGATGATAAAATATGGGCATACTCTCTAATAAAATTTGGGAAAAACCCATCTAATAAAGATGTAAAATTGTTTTCTTTTTTTTACAATGCAGATGGAGGAAAATCCTATTTTGTATCGCAAAAGCCATTATACGATTATAGCATTAAAGAATTTATTTATGCATTAAGCAATAGCACATGGAAAACAGGATTTATGAAATCAGTGTTTAAAATTTCATTTCCGTATTATATAATTTATAGTTTAATGAGAAAATGATGAATTGGTTATTGAAAAAGTTTATAAAAAAATATGATGTTATTAGTTTTGATGTATTTGATACTTTGATAGAAAGAAATGTTAGATGTCCATCAGATATATTTCGCTTGGTAGGAAAAGCAGTTTTGGGAAATGACAAATTTGAAGATTTTTGTAAGGACAGGAAAAAAGCAGAAAAAGATGCTAGAATGAAAAAATCAGGAGAAGTTACTTTTGATGAAATTTATGAACAATTAGATAATAAATATTTAAAAATAAAAGATAAATTAAAATTTGCAGAATTAAGATGGGAGTTGAATTTATGTCATATTAAAAAAAATATAAAGCCTATTTTTGATTATGCAATTTTAAATAAAAAAACAGTGTATTTAATTTCGGATATGTATCTTCCTTATAATGTGATTGAAAAAATGTTAAAGCAATGTAATATATATGGATACGAAAAGTTGTATATTTCAAATGAGTATAATAAAAATAAAATAACAGGTTCGCTTTTTGAAATTGTAATAAAAGAGAATAATTTAGATAAAAAAAATATGTTGCATATAGGAGATAGCATAAAAGCAGATTTTATTGGGGCAAGAAAAGCTGGGTTACAAACGTTTTTAATTGGAAGAAAAAATTGCTTTGGAAGGATATTTCGTTAATAATGAAAAGGGTATTAGAAGTTAATGTAGATGATTTACTTTATGGAGGAGTGTTTTCGCTTGTAAAGAATGTGATCTTTAATTGTTCCAGCGATGTTAAGATAGACATTGCAGCTATTGAAAGATTTGAAAATCTAAGAAATATAAAGGAATTGAAAAAAAACAACACTGAGATTTTCTATATAGGATGTCGTGGAAATAAATGGAGAAAACAAATCGTTTGCTATTTGAAATTGAGAAAATTACTTAAACATATAAAATATGATTGTGTGCATATACATGGTGATGTTGCGAATAAATTGTTTGTTTCAGGATTAGCATCAAAGCATGCAGGAATTAAAAAAATTATTTTACATTCTCACGCGGCTGGTGTAGAAGGGAAAAATAGAAAAGTTAAAAAATTATTTCACTATGTTTGCAGAAGATTTTTGAAGTGCATTGGAACGGATTATGTGGCATGTTCAGATTTAGCGGCAACTTGGATGTTCCCGAATATAAAGGATGATAATATAGTCATAATAAATAATGGAGTAGAATTAAACAAGTTCCGTTTTGATTTGATAAAAAGAAATAGGGTAAGAGCAGGACTTAATTTATCAGATGAGTTAGTTCTTGGATATGTTGGAAGATTTTCATATCAAAAAAACCATGAATTTTTAGTTTTGCTTATGAAGCGGCTTAGCGAAAAAAATAAAAATATTAAATTGCTGTTAATAGGAGAAGGGCCAGAAAAAGAAAAAATTAAAAAGCTTATTGAAACTGAGAAAATAAAAGATATGTTTATTTTTTATGGAACAAGTAATCATATAGATGAATTAATGCAAGGGATGGATATTTTTTTGCTCCCATCTCGATTTGAAGGATTACCTATTGCAGGAGTAGAGGCACAGGCATCAGGACTTCCGGTGATTTATTCTGATCAGATAAGCAGAAATGCTAAACTTTCTGATAATGTGGTATTTTTGCCGACAAAAGAGAATGATTTGGAAAAATGGATTAAATATATTGAGTTTTTTTCGAAAAATAGAATTAATAGAAGCGATGGATATATGGCTCTAAAATCTCAAAAATTTGATATCACAGATGTAGTAAATGCATTTTTGGAATTATATTTTGAACCTACAAATTAGTTGAGAGGCATTAAATGAAAATAAGTATAATTATACCAGTATATAATAATGAGCAATATTTAAAAAAGTGTGTGGATAGTTTGATAAATCAAACTAAAAAAGCACATGAAGTTATTTTGATAAATGATGGTTCGACCGATTCCAGCGGAATGATCTGTGAACAATATTCCAAATTATACAGCAATATTATAGTTAAGCATAAAAAAAATCAAGGATTAGGTATGGCCAGAAATAGCGGTATGGAAATTGCAACAGGCGATTATATTGGATTTTTAGATTCTGATGATTTTCTTGAAAAAGATTTTCTTGAAGTATTATCTTTATACGTAAAGAAGCATGATTGTGATATGATAAAAAGTGGGTTAAGGAGAGTAGAATTTAATGGAGATTGTCGGATTCAAAGGCAATATCAAATGGAGGAAAAAATTAACAATTCTAACGGGATTATGGGATTACATGAGCGTTTATTAGGATCGTTGCCTAATAAACATGATAGCGTAGAAATGGGAGTTACAGGTGCGCTATATCGATTATCAATTGTGAAAGAACACAGTATTTTATTTCCATCAGAGAAAGAGTATATTTCAGAAGATTTGATTTTTAATTTGAATTATATAAGATACAGTAATAGCATAATGTTAATTCCTTATGTAGGGTATAATTATCTGGTAAATACTAATTCTTTAACGATGTCATATAGGGAAAATCGTTTTTTTTTAATATGTGAATTGTATAAGTATGTGAATAAATTGATTGCGGATTTTGGGATGAGTAAAAATGCAGTTATAAGATGGAAAAAAACATTTTTTATTAATTTGTGGATGTGTATTTCACAGGAAAAGAAATCAATATCAGGGTTTAAAATGTCACAGTCTGTTATTAATATAAAAAAAATGTGCGAAGATGAAATTGTGGAAGATATAATAAATCATTATCCTATTCAACAATTGCCATTTAGGCAAAGAGTCTTTGTTATATTAGTAAAATATAAATGTTCTGTGTTGTTATACTTAATGAATACAATTATTGAAAGGGAATAATCTGATGGTAAGGTTTACACCTCAAAAGATGATTAAACTAATCGTCATATATATTGTGAACATTAAATGGATTGCAGAAATTTTTCATTTACCTCTTGGAATAAATAAAATTTCTACGTTTTTGTCGGCGTTTTTAATTCTCTGGGTTTTTCCGGGTATTATTATGGAGATAAAAAGAAAAAATTGGATGAAGCTTTGGTTGGGGATATATTTGATAGATATATTTTGTGGATGGTTGTACAATGGGTTTGAATTTATTTTTGTTTTATGGAATATTACAAATACATTTTTGTTTTTTTTCTTTTTCATTGCGTGTTGTGTTTGTTTAAAAAAGAAAGATGTAATTGATATATTGGAAATTCTTTGTGCATTTCAAATTTTAAATTGCATTTTAAATATATATCAATATGTTTGTTTGGGTGCTAGAAATGATTATCTTGGTGGGCTTTTTGGAACGACAAGAGATTGTAATGGATATACATTTATCTACGGAGTAATCATTTCCGGATATATTTTATCGCTGTACTATGCAAAGGAAGAAAATAGAAGATTGATTTTTACTATTGCTTCAATAATGATTATGGCGGCATATGCGGATATAATAGGTCTTTTATTAACAATAACTTTGTGTATAGTGATAACAATAATAAGTATGAAAATGAGTATAAGAAAGGTTATGATGGTAATTTGTGGAGGGGGGATTGTCATAGTTGGCATTATGGCATTTAAGTCGGATTATTCAGAAAGATTTCAATATTTTATGAATTTTAACAATTTGCTGAAATATATTGGTTTTGGAACAAATTCTTCAGGTGGTATATATGGTGTTAGCAGAGTTAACCCTTTCTCGCAAATAAATAAACATTTTTTTAAAAATGACATTTTTTTGCATTTATTTGGTTATGGATTTGGCAATTGTGCATTTTCAAGTGGACAAAAAATTTTACAAAGTGAAATTTATCTAAAAAATCCTTCTTTTTCCTACTATTGGTTCTCCCATGCATATACATATATGGAAACAGGTGTATTAGGGATAGTATCATATGTTCTTTTTTTCGTTAATAATTTTATATACAGCTTTAAATTAAAAAGAAATAAAGGAATGTCAAAATGGGGGCTATTTGGAATGATTATTACAGTATCAGCAGTTATTTTGTTTATGTATAATCAGTCATTAATGATTCCATCAGGCTATATGATGTATTTTGCATTTTCAGTACCATATGTTATGAATAACAAGAACGACAAAACACAATCTAAAAGGGCGTGGCGTTATATTTACTTGGATTATAAAATTATGAGGAAACATATATGCAGAACAGTTTAATAAGTATCATAGTTCCTATATATAAAGTTGAAAAATATTTGAATCAGTGTATTAAAAGTATTGTTAATCAAACATATTCTAATTTACAAATTATCCTTGTGGATGATGGTTCGCCCGATTCATGTCCTGAAATTTGCGACAAATGGAAATGTTTAGATGACAGAATTGAAGTTATTCATAAAAGCAATGGTGGTTTATCAGATGCACGAAATGCAGGGATTTGTATTGCCTGCGGAGAATATTTAGGATTTGTTGATGGAGATGACTTTATAAAAGAAGATATGTACGAAAAGCTTCTATATGCACTAGAAAAGTATCATGCAGATATATCTTGCTGTGGAAGATATATTTATAATGCGGTATCGCAAAAATGTCAGAAGAAATTTGTATCAGATGAAATAAAAGTTTATTCTGCCAATAAATTTATGAAAGAAATTTTACGAGGAAGAATTGTTGATGAAGCGACATGGGACAAGTTATATAAGCGTTCTTTATTTGAAAATGTGCAATATCCAGAAGGAGAAATTAATGAGGATATTGTTACCATACCTAAACTGTTGATAAAGAGTAAAAAGATAGTTCATATAGGTGAACCTCTATATTATTATCGCGTGGTTTTAACTGGTATTTCAAAATCACCATATTCAAAAAAAAATAGTATTGTTTTAAATCATATTTATTATGTTGAGAAAATTGTTAAAGAAAATTTTAAGAATATTGAGAAGGAGGTAAATGTTTTTAAAGGTAGATATTCTTATAGCCATCTTTATAAATTATCTTTGGATAAAAGGATAAAACAAGAATTTCAAAATGATTATAAAGAATACATAAAAATATTCAAAAGTGTGTTTTTGAATGTTCTATTTTCAGATTCGTTTAGCGTGAAAGAAAAACTGTTTTCTATTCTTATTTGGATTGGTTTGTTTGAAAAGGTAAGAAAAATAAAATACTTAGTATATAAAGGAAATGAAAATGATACCTAAAATAGTACATTTTATCTGGCTGTCAAAGGAGCATAATAAAACAGAAAAATATCCTTTAGATGTGCAAAATTGCATAAATTCATGGAGGGAAAGGCTTTCAGGTTATCAGGTTAAAGAATGGAATGAAAATAACTTTGACTTTTCTATATGTCAATATGCAAATGAGGCGTATAAAGAGGGAAAATATGCTTTTGCTAGTGATTATATAAGACTTTGGGCATTATATAATTTTGGGGGAATATATTTAGATACAGATGTCGAAATATTAAAATCCTTAGATGAATTACTTACAAATGAAGCTTTTATGGGGTTTGAAGATAAGAACAAAATTGCGACGTGTATAATAGGATGTCAAAAAGGGAATAAAGTTATAAAAAGATTTATGGATGACTATGATAATAGAAGATTTATTTTCAGCAAGGGTAATTATGATCTAACACCAAATCCAATTCCAATTACGAAAGCATTGCTTGATGAAGGATTACAGCCGAATGGAGAATTGCAGAGGCTTTCCCATATTGTTATTTATCCAATGGATTATTTTTGCCCATATAATCCATATAGAAATAGTGGTGATTGTTTTTCTAATAATACTTATTGTATCCATCATTTTAATGGAGCATGGATTAGAGATAAAACAAATGATGAGATATTATATGCAAAAAAGGAGAAAAAATATGTATTTCTTTTTGGAGAAGATCTTGGAAGAAAAGTATGTAAGCATATTGAAATTATAAAACATATCGGGACAATAAAATGGATGAATAAATATGTTTTAAAAAATAATAGAGGTCATTATGGAGAAAGTAGCAATAATAACAATTAGTGTGGGATTGTTAAATTATGGTAACAGGTTACAAAATTATGCATTGCAACAGTTTCTTATTGGTAAGGGTCATGCCCCTGAAACAATTCAATATAAACCCAAATATGAAAATTTAGAGATATCTTTATCGTCTGGACATACGAGAAGAAAATTAAGTTACTATATATCATGGATAAAAAAGAAGGCATATGTAATTAGAAATAGAAAATTAGGAAAAGAAAAAAAATTAAAATTTGATATATTTACTAAAACCAAAATTATTTGGTCAGAAGATAAATATACATCCGATTCTGATTTTTCTAATTTTTCAAAGCGATATGATTGTGCAATTGTTGGAAGTGATCAGGTTTGGAATCCATATTGGGAAGGAACAAATTATATTTACTATTTAGGATTTATGCCAGAAGAAAAAAGAATTGCATACGCAGCAAGTTTTGGTGTTTTAAAGATTCCAGATAATAGAATTGAATTTATGAAGAATGCTATTAAAGGTATTACTCATCTATCCTGCAGAGAACAACAAGGTGTGGAGCTTGTTGAAGAATTAACTGGAAGAGTAGCGAGCCATGTGCTAGATCCCGTTTTCTTGCTTTCTAAAAAAGAATGGGAAAAAATTGAAATTTGCCCCACATATTTTAAAATTTATGAATCATATGTATTAATTTATTTTCTTGGTGAATATTCACCAGAATTAAATAAAGCAATAAAATTTTATAAAAAGAAAGGATATAATATTATTTATCTCGATAAACCTGATGCACATAGGACGATTTTTGCTTCTCCTGAAGAATTTATATATTTGATACATCATGCTTCACTTGTATGTACGGACTCATTTCACGGGACAGCTTTTTCTATTTTATTTAATGTCCCTTTCTGGTGTTTCCGTAGATCGTTAGATTTGGGAAAACAGCAGGATATGTCTTCTAGATTAACGAGCATTTTGTGTTTGTTTGGATGTTCTGAAAGAATGTTTTCGGATCGTACTTCTTTGAGTAATATTAATATGAATTTTGAAAGAATAAATGAAATTTTAATTGCAGAAATTAAAAAGTCAGAGGAATTTTTGGATGCATCTTTTCTGGCATTAAAATAGGAGATGAGTGTGAAGTGAGACATTTGGGGAAAAAATGTACAGGGTGTGCAGCATGTTATAATGGTTGTATAAGCGGGGCAATTAAAATGAAACCTGATAGCGAAGGTTTTTTATATCCACGCATTAGTAAGGAACAGTGTATTCAATGTGATCTATGTACAATGATTTGTCCGTTGATGGGTAGCAATTTGTCAAAACTTGAATACCCGTCTACTAAGATTGCTTTTGCCGGAAAGTGTTCAGATGTAGATTTGCAAATGTCATGTACAAGTGGAGGGGTATTTACTGCAATAGCAGTAGATTTTATTAAGAATGATGGAATAGTGTATGGTGCTTCTTATATGAAAGATTTTTCAGTAAAGCATATAAGAATTACAGATATAGATGAAGTGCAGAAATTATCCGGTAGTAAGTATGTTCAAAGTAGTATTAATGATATATATAAGTATGTGAAAAAAGATTTGGATGATGGACTAAAAGTACTTTTTTCTGGAACATCATGTCAAGTAGCGGGATTAAGATCATATTTAAAAAAAGATTATAATTTTTTGGTTTGTGTAGACATGATTTGTCATGGGATTCCGTCACCTCGTATCTGGAATTGGTATTTTGGTAAATTAAAAGAAAAAGTTATCGATATTCATAAAGTAGTACATAAAGGAAAGAACCCAGGAGGGTGGGATTGGAAAAAACAGTTCATGCTTATAGAATCTTCAAAAAAAGAAATTATATTAAAAGAAAATATTTGGGAAAACAGTTACATGAAAGGTTTTCTTTCTGATTTGTATTTAAGGCCATATTGTCATGAATGTAAGTTTAAATCTGAAGATTTGAAAAGAGTGTCCGATTTGACATTAGCGGATTATTGGGGATGTGAGATAGAAGAAAAAGAATTTTTTGATTCTAATGGTATTTCTTTAATATTAGTGAATACAAAAAAAGGAGGAAAAATACTGGATAATGCAGAGAAAATTATAATAAAAAAGACTAATCTTAAAAAAGCACTTTGTTATAATAATAGTGCATATACTTCTCCTGAAAAATTAAATGTACGCAAGCGTTTTTTTGAAGAATTTAATAATATAGAAACTTTGGAAGATTTTAAACTACTAGTTGATAGCTGTGAAAAAGAGGCAAAAAAAGAAAAAAGGAGTTTAATTCATAAAGTAAAAAGAAAAGTTAGGCATATAATGTACACTAGCAGAAAATAGGTGGATAAAGTGAAAATACAGGTTTTCAAGTAAAAAAGATGAAAGAGAACAAACGAGATAGCAGCGTGCTTGGTATTGTAGTAAAAGATTTCAGTGAAGGCTATGGGCGTAAAAGCTCATGGGGAAGATGATAACGCGAATGTTGTTGTGTCTTTTGATATTGAGGAAACGGATACGAAATGGCAGATTATGCCATTTTTTGCTCATTTGCACTTTTTTGTTCGTAAGGCAGGACAGAGAAGTGGGAAAATATTCTATGGCAGGGTTGAGAACTAGTATAATCCACTTTAAATAACCTTACGTTTCGCTGGCCTGCTTTCCCGATAGCACAAAGGGAAAATGCGGGGCGTAGCACCACTACGCCTCCGCTTTTCCCTTTGCGCTCTCGGAAAAGCATCCTCACCGAAACAGAAAGGGATTTAAAGTGGATTATGCTAGTAGGTAGTTTTTTTGATATTATAAATTTCTGGGAAAATTCCGATTAAGAAAGGAGAGGATATATTTTAATGATTGGTACTAGAACAAAAAATGCAATTCGTAATATTTTATTTGCAATTTTATTAAGGATATATCAAATAATTATTCCTTTTTTAATACGAACAATTTTTATATATAAACTAGGAATAGAATATTTGGGGTTGAATAGTTTGTTTGCTTCTATTTTGGGAGTCTTATCTTTGGCAGAATTAGGCTTCGGGACAGCGATGGCTTATAGCTTATATAGGCCGATAGCAGAACAAAATAAGAGTATGATATGTGCACTAATGAATTTTTACAAAATAGCATATAGAATAATAGGAAGTATTATTTTGACTTTTGGTCTTATAATGATGCTATTTTTTCCTAAATTAATCAAATCAGATGTTCCGTCAGACATAAATATATATATTGTATATTTGATACAGTTATTAGGGAGCGTTTCTACATATTATTTGTTTGCATATAAGAGTACTTTATTTATAGCTCATCAACGGAATGATTTGGTGAGTAAAGTTGGAATTATTGTAAGCACTTTACAATATATAGTACAGTTGTTTGTTTTGCTGTATGTAAACAATTTTTATATATATAGTATGGCAGTTCCAGTGTCTGCAATAATTTCTAATTTAATTATAGCTATATTAGCTGATAAATATTATCCTCATTATAAAGCATATGGAAAGATTAAAGAGGATATGTTTAAAATTATTGTTTTAAAGGTTAAAGCTTTGTTTTGGGTCAGATTAGGAACGGTAGTTTTAAATTCTGTAGATAGTATAGTGATTTCAGCTTTTTTAGGGCTTGCTATACTTGGAAAATATAATAACTATTATTATATTGTAAATTCAGTCGTTTCAATAGTAGGGATGTTAACTACTTCGATAGTAGCTATTATAGGGAATAGCTTAACTGTTGAAACGAAAGAAAAAAATTATGATGTTTGCATTAAACTATCTTTTTTAAATCAATGGATAGTTGGCTGGTTTACGGTTTGTTTAATATGCTTGTATCAGGACTTTATAGTAATTTGGGTCGGAAAAGAAAATGTGCTTTCATTTCCTAATGCACTGTTATTTTCAGTATATTTTTATATTTTGCAATCTCATCAAGTTGCTGGTGCTTATAAAGATGCAGCAGGTATTTGGAATCATGAACAGTGGAGGCCTTTAATTGTAGCAGTTGTTAATTTAGTTCTTAATATGCTTTTAGTCTATTTTATTGGGTTGTCGGGAGTGATTTTATCAACGATAATTAGCTTGTTTTTTATAAATACTCCGTGGCTTATCAGCAATGTATGCAAATTGGTTTTTGCTAAAAAGACTAGTGAATATTTTTTTATGTGGATAAAAAATATGATAGTTACAGTATTTACAGGAATATTTTGCTATACAGTTGTGAATGTATTGCCGAAGAATCAGATGATATATTTCATTATAAAGGGAATGATTTGTTGTATTCTTCCTAACGTATGTTTTTTGGGGATTTATTATTTTGATAAGAGATTCAAAAATAGCTTGAGAATTATAAAAAATAGTTGAATTTTAAAATAACTGAACAGTCAAAAATTTTCTCAGCAAACAAATCAATTTCCTGATTGTCTAAGGAATATTGCTTGCTGGAAATTATTTTTGTTATGGTTAAATCACCCTGAAGTGCCATAAAACGGAATAAATTCCTCCGAAGGTATGCTATCATGCTGGCTTCGGATATTATCTCGCTGGAAGAGGTGCGCTGCCAACGGCAGCCGGATGCCCAGTTTTTCCCTCCATATTTAAGACAGAGCATCTGGGTAATGCCCATTGCAATACAGGCAAACAGGATATACCCCTCCGTTGCTTTCAGTGTGTTGACAATCCTGTGTTGTTTCTGGATGTCCTTTACCTATAAAAGGGGGTCAGGGCTGTTTTTCCTGCGGTAACGGTTCAGTTTTGGCATGGCATTTGTCCAAAGGTGGTAGCATAAACCGCCAAACTGCTGCTTAAATACCTTAAACATGGTTTCAATTTTGGCTCTGAACGCATAAGCAGTAATGATGTCTTGTGCAGGCATGGTCAAATCTGTGCTTACCAAGATAAACGGCTTGTCCTCCTCTTCGACAAGGACAAACCGAAGCGGCATATACAGCCCCTGTCCCCACAGATATTCCAGTGAAAGGTAACGGATTTGCTTTTTTGTCCCATACATGAGAAGGGAAGCTTTCTTAAAGGATGAACTTTCTTTTTTGAAAAGTTTCCAGATATGGACAGCCTTGCCATGGAGTGGACGGCATCCCCTTCCCACGCGCAGATTTCTTTGTCCCCATCGTGGATTTGCATGGAGAGGGGCAGGCAGAAGGATTTTAGGGTATTCCCAATCAATATGCCAGCCGCACCAAAGAACTGCCCATGGATAAATTCAGCCTTGGATGCCGACTCGGATTCTTGTACCATCTTTTTTGTACAAGGCATAAAACTTCCATCAGCAGCCCGTTTGGTTCCACCGCCAATCAGGATGGCCCGACCGGAAATCCGCCGGAGGGGAGCCTTTGAAGCAACGACTTTGGCCCAGTTAGAGAAAACAATATCCCATTCCCAGGAAGATGCACGAAAAAAGTGATCCAGGCTGGGATAAAGTTATGGGTTTAAAGCCAAATCCCGGATAACGGAAGTGATTCCAAGCAAATCAGAGCGAACCATAAAGCCAACGACAATGACGATGAACCACTCGAAAGCGGCTTTCCGGCTAAAACAGGAGGAAAACGATAATAAAATTTCACTGATAAATTTCAACATAAGTATTCCAATCTGCCGGAATCTATGTTATCCTTTATAGGAGAGATAACATTCCGGTATGTGTGCTTGTTTTTTGTTTGGTAGCTTAAGCATAACACACTTTACCTTGGAATGTTATCTTTTTTGTGATTTTAAATCAGTGAAGAACTTGTGACTCTACAGTATAGTAGAGATAACATTTTGATGCATATGTATGTTTGTGGTTGAATGGTATGTAATCGAGTTGAAGACAATACCAATAGGAGAAATACAAAGATGAAAGCAATAAATAGGATAAAATATTGGTTAGTATTTAAAGTTTCCGATTATAGGTACGTCTGTGTGTTTTCGATGGTAGTTATTATATTGTCAATAAGCGGTTACTGGTTGGAGAGGTTAAGAGGAAAAACAACACCTTATTTCGAATGGCTTATAAATTTGAGTTTGAATAAGATAGAACTTCTGGCAATTGTTGCATCAGTGTTTGCCGCTCTTTTAACAATAGAACAAAATGCAAGGATAGCGGAAGGGCAGTTGATCAAGGAATTGAACAGTGAATTTATCAATAATGAAGATCTGTCTAAAATCGAGTCTAAATTGGAGAAATACTACTATGATTACAATAATAATGAAAATTCAACTAAAGGATTGAGATTGGACATTGGTCGTAAGATAGGGGAAGCAGACAGGCAGGCATTAGTAAATTATCTTGTGCACCTGGAGGCGATTTCAGCGCTTGTGAACAGCAAAATTTTACGACTGAGCGCTATCAATGATTTAGTCGCATACCGTTTTTTTATTGCGCTTAACAATCCTTTTGTTCAAGAATGGGAAATAAAACCTTATTCCGACTATTATAGCGGCTGCATTAAGCTGTATAAAAAGTGGAAGGATATATTGCGTTACAAACACATACATATTCCCATGGAAGAAAACGGCGGTGTTATAGAAGGGCTGGCATGGAAGCTGAAAGAGAAAGGTATATGATGATTAAAATCCCAGAAAAATTTATACGTGAAGCATACACTAAGGACAACTTATGTAAAAATCCAGCGGCATATTTTTATGATTTGGCGATTATTCGAGATAATATACGCAGACTGCAGAACTTTCTGCCTGCCCAGACGAAGCTTTATTACGCGATGAAAGCAAACCCCCATGACGCAGTGCTAGACTGTATTTGTAATGAAGATTTTATTACAGGGATTGAGATTGCGTCTGCCGGTGAATTAGAGGCGGCGGGAAAATTTTGTGCTGCCGAAAGGATTATCTTTACAGGCCCGGGCAAAACGGAATATGAGCTTGGGGAAGCGATAAAGAGCGGTATCCGGTTGATTAACGTGGAAAGCCTGGCGGAGGCTGTGCGCATTGACCGAATCGCCCGGCGGTTGGGCAAGGGGAAGGTGGATGTCCTGCTGCGGGTTAATTTAGATTTCCCCCAGATAGATGGAGCCGAGAACATGACCGGTTATTCGACGAAGATGGGAGTGGATGAAAAAGACTTTTTGGAAACCTATAAGGAAGTATGCCGGCTTGAAGGTGTGCGGGTAAAGGGGATCCATGCATTTGCCGCCAGCGGGGTTTTGGATGATAAAATCCTCTTGAGGATTGATGAGTATATTTTTGATTTTGTAGAAAAACTGCAGTCTGAAACAGGGGAAGTTTCCGTGATCGATTTCGGAGGCGGCTTAGGAATCGATTACCTGAAGGGAATCCGGCAATTTGATGTTGAACACTATGGGAAAGAGCTGAAAGGATTGATTGAACGGCACGGGTTTGGCCATAAAGAAATCATTATGGAGTTAGGGACGTATCTTGTAGGGAACGCAGGATACTATACCTCTGAGATTACCGACATCAAAGAAATAAAAGGGAAAAAGCATATCATTATCGCCGGGGGGATAAACCATATGGGCCTCCCGCTGGAAATGAGGCGTCAGCATCCGGTGGCTCTGATATCCAGGGACAAGCCGAAATTATATGCCGCGCAGCCGTCTGTCCGCTCTGAGACTGCAGATATAAGCGGGCCGCTGTGCATAGTGTCCGATAAACTATCTTGGGATGTGCGGATTGAAAAAGCGGATATTGGGGATATCGTCGTATATACCCAAGCCGGAGCATATTGCTATGGGGAAGGACTTGTGGATTTTCTGATGCATGAGCGTCCCTCTGAAATTGTATTTGACAGCAAGGCAAGTGTTGATTAACGGAGGTGCTCGTGCCTTTTTTGGCGAAAATGTTTGGGAAATGCCAAATATAACAAAAGAAAATTTCTAAAAACCTTTCCTATCGAAGTGGACTGTTGTATACTCAGAATAAACGCATGAACGGAGACTCCCTAATTACCATTCCATTATTTGGTCAGTTCGTCAATGGAATCTAATAAATTATTGGTAAGTGCCTCAAGAGATGATATCGGTAGTATAGCAGGACATGGACTGCTTTGCCAGTACGCCATCTTTTGAGGCACTTACAGACGGTATTATGTTATGGAGCGTCTCATAGCAGACTTATCAAAATGTCGTTTTAGTTGTGGTCAGGAGGCGTAAGAGGATGCAAAAATTATGGATGAAGCTGGCAGATACAAAAATGCACTTAATTGAGCATATTATGCCATTTTTCACGGAATGTGTGCAGTAAATGCTTTAGATGGCTTTGACAGTAGCAAACATAGCGGAGTGATTGCGCATTTTAACTGCATAGTCAAAAAACTACTTGATCACGTATTTTCGTAAGTATATAATAAAGTAATCAAAGGAGAAGGTGGTGGTGGATATGGAAATTAGATATGATAAAGCAGCGGTAAAGTATTTGCAGGGGCTTCCGCAGAAATTAAGGGATTCCATAAGGGATGCAATCATGGGACTGACACAGAAACCACCTAAAGGCGACATAAGATCTATGCAGGGTTATAAAGATGGCAGATACCGCTTGAGAGTTGGAAAGTACCGTGTGATTTATCGGTATGCACAAGATGGTAAAGTGGAGATACTGATTGTTATGGAGATTGGGAGCCGTGGAGATATTTACAAATAGAATGGAGGTTGAGTGCATGACACAGGCGATTCAGGAATCGGTTAAAATGCTGGAAATGCTTCCAGAGAGTGAACAGGAATTTGCAAGCCAGTTTATCAAACGGCTGGTGCTTGCCTGGGATCCTGATTTTACAAAACTGACGCCGGAAGAGCGGAAGCAGCTGGAAGCGGCGGAACAGAGGGTAGACAGCGGGGAATATGTAAAAGATAGTGATATTAATTGGTAGAAAAAAGGCGATTGCTGGCTGAAAAAGGCGGTAATCGCCGAAAGGGCGGGGGTTGCCGCCTTACCTCTTCGTATCGTAGCTATTTCTCTCAAGTTCTTTTTGAATAAGCTGCCCTCTCCTCCCACTCATCAACCGTCAAGTACTTCCTGGAAAGCACCCAGCTTTCCCCATTAATTTCATCGGCAATATACATTTCCCCCGAAGTCTGCGCATCATCATTCCATTCGATATTGGTAATAATAAATCCGTATAGTATTGCCTATTGGGGGGTGTATGAGAATGGTGGTTTGAGTAGGCAAATAGAAGCAGAAAGAGAAGCAATAAAACCGATGTTGGAATATGAAAATATTAAACTCTAATCAAAAATAAATTTCCCAGCGACCAATCCTTAGAGAAAATGCTGTGGTCAGCCAGAAAAGACATTGCAAAAAATGACCGCAGGGATACCGAGCCTGAGCCCAGGCTCGGCAATACAAATTAACCCTAAATTTTCTTAAAATACGGCATCTTTTTTCTTCAAATAATCATAATAATATGGTTCTAACATTAATATCATCGATTCTTTTGTAATGTCCCTAAATCGGAATGAATACAAAAGTTCTCTGATATGCAATCGGTTTATTCCGTCACTTTCTGAAAATCCTTCATTATATTTCTTTAAAAGAGAAATGTATAAATGGAGCGCGAATTTTTCGTTAATTCTATCAGAACTTTTATTAGCCGGATCAATCCACAAGGGACGTAATTTTAAAAACCAATAACAGTATAATGCGGTTTCTTTATATTCGGAGGTGATCATTTCGTTATGGAATACTTTAAAGTAGTGTTTCCTTTTGTGAACTCTGACGATGATATCTCTCAAAGTATTAATGTTAGTCTTAACCGATTCATACGGATACAGATCGCAGCCTTCGCAAAAATCATGCAGCAATTTATCCAGATTATGTACTTCATCCAGGAACTCTTGTTCAGTCATCCATTTGTATTTTTCTGACATATAATAACCATGCCTCCAAAAGATTTATTCATCCTATTCATCCAATTCGTTGTAGATCATGTGTAAAAAATCACGGTTTTCCTTTAATAATTTACTGCTTGAGTCAACTAATTGAGATAAGGTTGATGCATTTTCGATTTTGCTGTTTATATCAATTTGATCTTTGCTGTTACGGAAAATTTCTTTGATTTTTTCTTCATCATAACCAAAATACCTTGTTTTTTTCTCCATAATTTCCCTCCGTTTTATATGACACAGATGTTGTTCTTTTCGCAAAAGCTTTGTATATCGATGTTAAATTTTTGATATAATTTAAAATTCTTTTTGTTCATCTGATTCATAGACGGATTCCAAACTTTTGTAAAGTATTTATCGGCATCCTGTATAATTAGTATGTTTCGAATGATGCCATCTAAAGATCTCCATTCAGTGTTTTGGAGTTCTTTTTCAAAATCAAGAGTCACTAATTGATCTAATTCTTTAACTGTATTTAATCCAAATAATTTTAATTCTTTTAAGATCAAATCCATATCCCGGAATATTTGTGGTGATATATTAGGAAATTTCCAAGCCATATAGCGTTCTAATGACATAGAATTTAAAGGATATTTTAAACAGCCTTTGGTTGATTTCCCGTTTAAATTATGTGTTCCCCCGCCTTACCTCTCCTTATCGTATTTACTTCTCCCACTTCCCTTTTGACCCTTCTGCCCTCTCCTCCCACTCCCCAACTGTCAAATACTTCCTGGAAAGCACCCAGCTTTCCCCATTAACTTCATCGGCGATATACATTTCCCCCGAAGTCCTCGATTCATCATCCCATTCGATATTGGTAATAATAAACCCGCTCATTTCCGTTTCGCTGTATAATTCAAATTCAGCGCCTAACAGTGTGGCAGGGATAGGACCTTCTAAGAATTTCATGGACATTTTTCCTTTTCCGATGATCTCTTCCATAGATTTAGCGGTTAAGGATAATCCTTCCACATGGAAATGGTCGAAGGGATGGTTCCACTTCAGGCACTTTTTCTCCAGAAAAGTAGTTTCCAGTTCGGACAGGAAAAACTCATCTTCCTGTGGGAATTCTGCTGCCGGGTTAAAGGTGACGGATAAAATTTTTTCCAGTTTTTCCAGCGAAGTCCATAAATCTAAAGCGGAGGTTATTTGCGTTTCATCGAATTGCTCATCGGTGATCCGTGAAGCGGTTTCCTTATGCCCATTGATGCTTGCAGTCCCATCATAAAGCCCCTTAAAAGCATGAAGGGCAGTTACTGCTTCGGAAACGTTAGCAGCCTTGGTGGGAATCACGGAATATTTAATCTTAGATTTCCGGGCATCGGTCTCGTTTAGGATAATGGTCATTTTTATGACTGGAAGGTTTACATTAGAAAACATGATTTCATCCATGCTTTCATATGGCTGGCGTTTGATCATTAATGTCAGCGCATCGCCGTCCTCAGGTTTAATGGTGATAGGGACGGGATCGGGGAATGGCTCCGGGCACATATAGCATTCCGTTACTCTGACGGAATCACTCAAGGGATTTTGCATGGTTTGCTCAATGGGGATTTGCTTTTCCTCATCCCCTACCCGCACATTTTCCACGGGGATTGGTTTTTGCGTCCGGTAAAAGTATTCCAGCCACCGCTCCCTGGGGATGTCCTTAAGGATATTCTTTAACTTATCATCTAAAATAAAATTAACTTTTAAGGTAAACTTAGGGTCAAGTGGGGTGGGCCTTGGGCCGACGATAATGCCTTTGTCCGGATCTTCATAGCAGCAGAAATTGCTTGGCAGATCCCGGTTGATAAGCGCTAAGATTTCCTGTGGGATTTGCGTCCCGGCATCATTGTCATTAAATACATCATTAAAATCTGCGATCATGTTAAATCCTCCGTAACATGGTGCTATGTTAAGTCTTCCGAGAATCTCATGCTGACTTCGATTCTTGAAATTAATAGGTATCTCTGAGTGTCTCCCAGGGGCAATTCCTTAATCTGTTCAATAATCCGTTTCAATGACGCTTCATCCGGCACGATGATGTAGCGGATATCCTCCCAATCGAAATTAAGCCAGGTTTCCTTATGGTCAAGCAAGGCCTGGGAGTAATAATTTTTTGCCTTTTCGGTTGCCCCGCTTTCCGCCAGCGTTAATGTTAAGGTGTCCGGAAAGTTTGCTGACGGGATGAAACGCCATTCGCATTCATCCTGAAAGACGTATGGCTTTCTCGTCCCTTCGATTTCTTCTATCCCGGAGATGGGCTTCATATACATAAGTGCGCTTATCAGGTAATCCAGCAATACTTGGTCTTCGGGATGCACGGCTTTTTCTGTGTGGTAGTACTGGGAAAAAGCGGTTTTAAAATCATTTGCCAATGGGGACAGGGGATTGATATAATGTATGGGCTGTACATTGAATTTGCTGATAATTGCCTGCTTGTCTAAAGCGATGCCGTATCTTCCGTAGCGTGACATATGGCCGTTGACCTTTGAAAGGGGAATGTCACAAAAGCACGTCATGGGGAAGGCGATTTTATGTAATCCCTCGATCCTTAAGTAATCCAAGGGTTCAATGACATATCGGGGGATGATTGCCTGGTTCTTTAGGATCATTTCCAAAAATTCCGGCTCTTTCATATAATTGCATAAGATATTTGCGCTGTTGTTCCATTTTAGGCGATCTGGCAGTTTTGCCGTGCCTTGTAATTGCGTTGTATCCTTCAATAAATTTCCCACCTTTGTATGCCGCGGTTAAATTTGCTGCCTGCAGATCCATTATAAAGAAAAAACGGAATAATGGCAAGGGATTCCGGTTGCAAGGATGTAATTTCAGATTAGGCGGCATAGCCCCGATTACAAGGGCTGTACTGTCTTTTCGCGTTTCCATGCGTCTTGCCGTTTCGGCTGCGTGGCAGAAAGAAAATTATATTGAAGGAGATAGCCTGCTGCCCCCTCTCCAAAAGTGTGGTATAATTTTTGAAAAGGTTTTGGATTTGATGTAGTATTTGCCGCTGAAACTGTAGTATATAGGTGAAGCCGGAAAGGAGGCGGTGTGATGATAGAAGATGAAAAAATTATTGAACTGTTTTTTGTGCGTTCAGAACAGGGCATACGGGAGCTGGATATAAAATACGGTAAAGTTTTCCACAAGTTATCGTATAACATTTTAAACAGCAGGCAAGACGCGGAGGAGTGCGTCAATGACGCTTACTTAGGAGCCTGGAACGCAATCCCTCCGGCGAAGCCGAGCCCGCTGCTGGCCTTTATCTGTAAAATCGTTCGGAACACTTCACTGAAAATCCATTACAGAAAGGAAGCAGCTAAACGAAACAGCACTTACACGATTGCTATGGAGGAAATCGAAGCCTGTATAGCAGACCCCAACACAGTGGAAGCCGAGATTGAAGCCAGAGAGTTAGCACGTATCATGGAAAGTTTTCTGGACACGCTGACTGTTGAAAACCGCGTTATCTTCATGCGCCGCTATTGGTTTTTGGATAGCTGTAAGGACATAGCCGAGTTTGTAGGGCTTACGGAGAAAAACATCTCTGTCCGGCTGAGCCGTATCCGTCAGAAAATGAAAAGCTATTTAGCGGAAAGAGAGGTATTTGTATGAATGCAAAGAAGTTTTCCGAAGCCATGAGTGAGCTTGACGCCAAGTATGTTGATGAAGCCATCAATTATAAAAGGAAAACTAAGAAACCCGTTTGGGCTAAATGGGGAGCTGTTGCAGCTTGTTTGTGTCTTGTATTGTCTGGCGGCTTTCTGTATCAGGCCGAAAACCGTTATCCAATGAAAGAAGTCGCAAGTACAAATAACGGTGATTCAGCAGAAATATATACACTGCCGCATTGGGAAGATATGGAGATTTACAACCAGTATCCTCAAATTATCATCAATGAATTAGAGTATCAAGCAAATTGGGGAGAGGTTTCTGCAAGTCAGCTAGGTGTGGAGCTGGGCAATATTACCGCATATGGTTGGGATGAATATGCGAATATTGCCGGAGAGGATGCAATCCGTTATTGCAATGCAGCCATTTATGAAATTCAAAATATATCTGCTCAATGCGCTGTCGCAGTTCAGTATGAGGGTACAAGTGCCTATTATGCTGCTGTAAATAATTTTTATCATCCAGACACATTAGGAGAATTTATAGAAGACATAAACCTCAAAGATACGCTGATTGTCAACTGGGCTTCCTATGAATACCATAAACCTATTAGCAAAGATACCGAAGTCCGCTTTGAAAATGTAGACATAAGTAAGGTTTTTGATTTGCTATTATCTAATGGGGAAGCTGTAAATGAATATAGCGACTTTGATAATGAGCAGCCAGAAGAACTTTTAGACATTTGTGTTAGCGTTCCTATCCTTGGATATGAGAATATTAGTCTTAGTGTCCGTGAAGAGGGGTATATCATTACCAATATTTTATCAACAGGAAAAAAATTTTTTGTGGGTGAAGAAAATACGCAGGCATTTGTCGATTATGTCTTGAAAGAGTGTAGCGGTTATGAGGTTGTATACACGCTTGATCCGGATGAAGTTGGCATGCCACACCCATTATCTGCCGAAGCAGGAAATACTGGATGACCTTTTGGAACTGATTAAGGCAATGTAGCAAAAATCCATAGATCTTGGCTGCGATATGGTTGTCTGACAATGTGAATATAGAAAGTAGGAACGGAAATGAGTATTTTATTTGAGCTTTTTCTTATTTTTGCAAAAATTGGTTTATTTACCTTTGGCGGTGGCTACGCCATGCTCTCGCTGATAGAGAACAACTGCGTCGAAAAAAAGAAGTGGATTACCCATGATGAAATGATGAATGTGACCGTTATTGCCGAGTCCACGCCAGGCCCCATTGCCATTAACTGTGCTACCTTTGTAGGCTTCAAGCAAGCTGGTCTTTTGGGCGCATTGACTGCTACATTTGGAATGGTATTTCCATCTTTTGTGATTATTTATACCGTCTCAATGTTCTTAGATAACTTTCTGGAAATTACGTTAATTGCCAATGCATTTAAAGGGATTAAAGTCGCAGTCGGCATTTTAGTATTGGATGCGGCAATCACAATGATTAGGAAGATGCACAGGAGAGTTCTGCCAAAAGTGATTATGCTATGTTCTTTTGCAGCCATGCTGCTTATCAACATTTTTGCCTGGGATTTTTCATCTATCGCACTTATGCTTGTGGCGGCTGCCATCAGCCTTGCCATCTTCTGCGTTAAGGGTAAGCCAGGGCAGGAAGGTGGTGCTGAGAAATGATTTATCTGGATTTGCTTTTCGGCTTTCTGCGGGTAGGCTGCTTTGCATTTGGCGGCGCTTATGGAGCCATTCCTCTTATTCGTGATGTGGTTTTGTCTTATGGCTGGATGACGGATGAGGCGCTGACTTATATGATTGCCATCAGCGAAAGCACGCCTGGACCTATCATGGTCAATCTTGCAACTTATGTCGGCAGCAGTCAAGGCGGGTTGTTAGGAGCCATTATTGCCACCCTTGCGGTTGTCCTTCCCTCATTTATCATTATTCTTCTGGTAATGGCCTGTTTAAAAAATGCATTGAAGAACAAATATATTCAAGCTGTTCTTCGTGGATTAAAGCCTTGTATTATTGGCATAATTTTTGCAACGGGTGTATTTATGACCGTTAATCACGCCATAGCAGATACCCGA
>Ga0137297_10565_pt1 | contig 26674 bp, 27 predicted proteins | sample RamsorincwithD2O_FD_97191 | JGI IMG/M metagenome (GOLD analysis project Ga0137297, IMG submission 97191) | Mouse cecal microbial communities from Vienna, Austria - Mucin amended with D2O | ecosystem: Host-associated > Mammals > Digestive system > Large intestine > Cecum | place: Austria: Vienna... | reverse complement strand
ACACGCCAGAGCGGCGGAGTTTGTTGAGGAAAAAGGCGGGCTTGGACAGCAATTGGATATCAGGGGGGCCAACTTAAGCGGCGGCCAGAAACAGAGGCTCCTCATCGCCCGGGCCCTGGCTGACAGGCCGAAGATTCTGGTACTGGACGACTCCTCCAGTGCCCTGGATTACAAAACCGACGCCGCCCTGAGAAAAGAATTGAAAGATCATTTCCAACACACCACCCGAATCATTATTGCCCAGAGGGTCAGCTCCATTATGACCGCGGACCACATCCTGGTGCTGGAGGATGGGAACGTCATTGGCTACGGAAGCCATGAACACCTAATGGAAACCTGCCCCGTGTACAGGGAGATCGGAAGTTCGCAGATGGGCGGGTAGAGGATTTCAGGAAAAAAGAAAGAAGGTACAGCAAATATGGCAGCCAGCGGAAGAACCCGAAGCGACGCAAGGCTAATCCCTGATGAAAAGGCTATAGAGACCATCAAAAAAAGAAAAGGCGCTATCCTCCGTTTAGGTGGTTACCTTATGAGATACTGGCCTTTTCTGACACTGGCTCTTGTTATGAATATGGCGAGCAACGGGCTGGCCCTGGTGGGACCCATGCTGTCCGGATATGCCGTGGATGCCATCGAACCAGGGCCCGGAAAAGTGGACTTTTCAAGGATGTTCCACTATGCCGGGCTGATGGCCCTGTTCTATGTTGTCTCCGCCGTCCTCTCCTACCTCCTCACAGTACTGATGATCTCCATCAGCCGGAAAGTGGTCTACCAGATGCGCCGGGATGTTTTTGACAAGATGCTGTCCCTGCCTGTGGGGTACTATGACACGCACCAGACAGGAGACATTATCAGCCGGGTCTTTTATGACATTGACACGGTCAATGAATCTCTGTCCAATGACCTGATACAGATACTGGGAACCGTGATCACGGTAGCTGGTTCCCTCTATATGATGGTGGTCATCTCCCCCAGGCTGGTGCTGATTTTTTTCGTCACAGTCCCTTTATCTGGCCTTATTACCCGGTACGTCACCTCCAGGACAAGGCCCCTGTTCCGGCAGCGCTCCGCCAAATTAGGCCAGCTCAACGGCTTCGCCGAGGAGATGGTCAGCGGACAGAAGACTATCAAGGCCTACTGCCAGGAAGAGGACACCATTGATCGTTTCCTGAAAAAGAACCGGGAAGCGGTGGAGTCCTACTACCGGGCTGAATACTATGGCAGCATGGTGGGACCCATGGTGAATTTTGTCAACAATCTGTCCCTCTCCTTAGTCAGCGTCTTCGGCGCCCTGCTGTTTATGGCAGGCAAAATGACTATTGGACAGATTTCTTCTTTTGTGCTGTACTCCAGAAAATTTTCCGGCCCCATCAACGAGGCCGCCAACATTGTCAGCGACTTACAGTCAGCCGTGGCAGCGGCGGAGCGGGTGTTTAAACTCCTGGACGAAGCGCCGGAACCGGCGGATTCTCCCAACGCGCTGGAGCTTGGAAAGACAGCGGACGGCTCCGGGACAAAACTTGTCCGGGGACATGTGGAGATTTCCCATGTGAATTTTGGATACAATTCCGAAAAGACTATCCTCCATGACCTGTCTCTCACCGCCGCTCCCGGCAGCCTCACCGCCATCGCGGGCCCCACAGGCGCGGGAAAGACCACTCTCATCAATCTTCTTATGGGATTTTATGACCCTCAGTCCGGCCGCATCCAGGTGGATGGCATCGACATCCGGGATCTGACCAGAAAGAGCCTGCGCCAGTCCTACGCCATGGTGCTTCAGGATACCTGGCTGTTTTACGGCACGGTCTATGAGAATCTGGCTTACGGAAGAGATGACATTTCCAGAGAAGAAGTCATCCAGGCAGCAAAGGCGGCCCGGATCCACAATTTTATTATGGGACTGCCCCAGGGATATGACACCCTTCTTCTGGAGGATGGGGCCAACATCTCCAAGGGACAGAAGCAGCTCCTGACCATCGCCAGGGCCATGGTCTTAGATGCCAGGATGCTGATCTTAGACGAGGCTACCTCCAACGTGGACACCCGCACCGAGGCACAGATTCAGGCAGCCATGCGGAAACTGATGACAGGAAAAACCTGCTTTGTCATCGCCCACCGGCTGTCCACTATCCGCGGCGCGGATCTTATTATTGTGGTAGACCGGGGGGAGGTAGTGGAACAGGGCAGCCACAGAGAATTGATGGAGAAAAAGGGATTTTATTATCAGATGTATCAGGCCCAGTTTCAGTAAGCCATAATAAATCTGAATCTATTGTCTGCTCTGCGTCATAAGTTTATGGTATAGACGCAGAGCCAGAAAAGAATGGCGGCCGCTATCTCAATCTCCGGAATTAAATTCCACCAGCTTCTTCCAATCAATGCTTCCATCTTCCTGACAAAAACTATTGGAAAATTCTCTTACCAGCCTATTCGCCGCCCTGTTATAACTTTCTTTATAATCAGCAACATACTTTTCCGGCATCGTTCCCATGTATCCCATGATTTTTATATAGAACTCCGCGTCACCTGTCAATTTTTCCCAGAAATATTTTCCCGCAAGTTCCTGATATAGTTTGGGTTTTCCTCTACCTGAATCCTTCTTTTTCCCATAACAATAGCCAATATATGCCTCATACCTTGCTTTTGCCTGCTGTGCCAGCTTCGACGCAGCTATAAAATTTTGTTCCTGTCGTTTTTTACTATCCGCATTAAAAACTGACGGACCACTTTTTACAGCTATGGCAGAAATCGTATTTGTTTCGTTATTTTGGATCATAATATCAATGCCCTCTGCCAACGCTTTACTTCCGCCACTGGCAGCTATTGCTATTGGCTCAAAAAAGCAATTACCAAAAATTGTCTCTTCACTAGAGCTTACAAATGCGGTAAGAACAGAATCCACTATTTCTGCCGCATTCTGCATTGCTTTCGCACGATATAAATATGGGTTTTTCCTCTTCATTACTTTCTGTATATTCAATCTATCTATTTTCTGAATTAATGTTCCATAAAACGTTTCCAGGGCCAACGCTGTTGCCTGTATTACCGCTTGTTCATTATACGAATTATTTAACGGCATATAGATTCCCTCCTAATTCTATCGCACTTCTGATTTTACTATGTACATTTGTACCTCTAACTCGTTTTGTTTGAATAATAGCGGTATTATTTGCCACAGATAAAACCGCCTTTCCAACAGCTTCCGCCAATCCTACAGGTACAGCATTTCCTATCTGCCTATATTTTGCCGCTGTGGTACCTGTAAAAATCCATCCGTCTGGAAATTGCTGGATTCTTGCGTACTCTTTTACACTTAACGGCCTGTTTTGTGTAGGGTGGCACATCATTGTTGCCTTTTGAACCGGAGATGTAACAACTGTAGGAGCAGGTTGGTCATATGACAATCTTCTATAAAATCCAACTTTACCACCACCAGAATTATATGCCCCACCCATTGCTATAGGCATAATGTTTTCTGGCAAATCCCGCCAATTTCCCCCTTCGGGAATCATCTTCAAAAATTTAAGGCGTTCCTCGCTTAATCCAGCGCATTCTCCATGTTCAAATTCTAAATCCTCAATCACACTCCTTACAGTTTGCCACTGATATTCTTTATTTTGGTGCATCTGAAAATGGGTAGGTATGGGAAGATATATATCCTCATTATCACGGCTTCCAATTAGAATAAACCTTTCTCTAAACTGGGGGACACCATAATTTACCGCATCCAATACCCCATAAACTGTCTTATAACCCAATTTGCCAAATTCAGCCAATATTACCTCTAACACTGTTCCTAATTTCTGTTCCGGGTCACTTTCATCCCTCTCTGATAATGATACATGTTTCAAAGGCGCTGACATAATTCCCTTCACATTCTCCATAACAAAAAACCGCGGCCGAATATACTCTATCATACGGATAAAGTCCATAAATAGGCTTCCTCTCGGGTCGTTAATCCCCAGCCTTTTCCCTGCCGTGGAAAAAGGCTGGCAGGGAGGCCCTCCACAAATCAAAAAAGGTTCTCCAATATTTAATCCTGTTATATCCAACAATTGCCGCGGCTCAATTTCTCTGATATCGCCCCCCAATACTTTATGTCCATTTTCCCTCATGGTTTTTACACATGCAGCATCAAAATCCTGCCCAATTACCACATTTAAACCAGCTTTTCCTAATCCTATATCTAACCCCATAGCTCCAGAAAACAAAGAAATAACATCCCTATTATCAGCGTATATGCCATAATCACTCTGCCTATTTTTAATGCTCATCAAATCTTCTCTCCGTTTTCTAATACAAATTTTCTCTCAAAAGAACTATTCACAACTTTTGCGATATTTTCCAACTCTGATACTGTAAAACTCCCTCTCTTCATTTTACCACTCAAGTTCTGCGGTGTCGTACCGAGTCGCCGGGCTAGCTCTGCTACACTAATATCTGACCGGACGCATAACACCTTAATTTGCTCGGAAATCGTCATTTAGAGCACCTCGTCTTTAAATCAATTTTTACCTTACCAGTATAAATCATAGTCTTTATAACGTCAATCTAAAAATTCATACCTTTGACATACTTTTTACCTAATAGAGACTTGTAACTTTTTAATTTCCTTGATAAAATAGATCATATAACCAAAGGCGGTGATTCATATGGAACGTAATCCTACGGCTATATCCAAAAATATGAGCAAAATCCGCAGTAAAGACACATCTATAGAACTCCGGCTTCGCAAAGCTCTATGGCATAAAGGATATCGTTACCGCAAAAATTATAAGGCCCTTCCAGGATCGCCAGATATCGTTCTCACTAAATACAAAATTGCTATCTTTTGTGATAGTGAATTTTTTCATGGAAAGGATTGGGAAATTTTAAAACTCCGTCTTGAAAAGGGTAAAAATCCAGATTACTGGGTAAAAAAAATCGAACGCAATCGCTCTCGCGACCGGGAAAACGATAAAAAACTTCTTTTTCTTGGATATACTGTTATTCACTTTTGGGGAACTGATATACTAAAACATACTGATGAATGCTTACAAGTCATCGAAGATTCCATCTGGGATATCAAACTTTCCGATTGCTCTGAAATTGACATTTTATAGCATGCATTTTGCACCAATTAAACCATCAGGTTTTCAGAAGATCCGGAGCAGCTCTTGCCGCTCCGGATCATAGCAACGGACATGGAAAAATGGAATTTGAAACATTAACCTCCGCATTTCTCTATATCTTTTTCAAAAAAATCTCCCTCACATGGCCACCGTATTTCTCCTTCACTGTCACGGACTCATACCCCTGGCCTATTACATTGTTCCGGCTGTAGCAGTTGTCCGGGTGGACGGTGCACATTAGATACCAGAAGCCTCTCTCTTTCAATTCCTTTTCCGCTGCCTCCATGAGCCTCCTCTGAAGCCTGTGGCCCCGGTACTCTGGCAACACTGCCACCGAATCCATGTGGGCCACCAGAGGAAGCTCCCCCGCCGGAAGGCCTGCATCGTATCCCATGTTGTCGGCATCCAGGCCCGGGATCACGGCCATGAACACTCCCGCCACAGCGCCTGTGGCAGGATCCACTGCCTTGTAACCCGTCCCCTTTCCTGCGGTCAGCATCCGGTAGGTATACTCTGTGTTGTCTGCCACAAACCACTCTTTTTGATCCATGGCCTCCCACACGGCTTGAATTATATTGGCAAATATTTGATAATCCTCTGTGACGGCTTTCTCAATCATGAGCTTCATGAATTACTCCACCCTGACCCTGTCTGGCTAACTGAAAATCCTGTACATTCTCCATTTCCACTCAGATAACGGTTGATATTGTCTATGTACATTCTAACAGTATTAAGACTAACTGGCATTTTCTGTTTCTCATACTGCTGTTCTTTCTGTTCCCCCTCACCGTTCATATCGTACTCTGGCGCATAATATGCAAATCTGTCAACCATCTCTAAATTATTCTTTACTAATTCATAAATCCATCCACCATATGCTCCGGCTTCCAATGCCCTACCCATGAATCGGTTACCGTCTAAAAGTTCAAACCCGAATTTACAGGGCATTTCTTCCTTCTTGAGTCCGTTATTAAAATACAAAAAATATTGGTAATATCCGCCGGGATAGTACAAGACCTCATATACACCATCATTATTTAAATCAAATACAGACAGTTCGCTGCGATCCATCTCAGAGACATAAGCATTCAGCAGTTCGTTCTTATATGCTGCCAACGCTCTCCTGTTTGTATCATTATCATATGGATCTAAACTCTTCTGTTTCTGTACCTCGCCATTTACAACCCATGCCCCTTTGCTGTCTACCTGATATCCATCAGGTGTTATTGTGCCTATTAAAATCCAACCGTCTGTATCGAAATAGTAGCATTCTGACGTTCCATCATTATCCCCATCAATCCAGTTCCACCCGTTTGCCGGATAACTGCCATCTCCATTATCATACCACCATTTCCCGTCGGTCTCCTGCCATGTACCTGCCCACGCTGATGCGCAAGCAATTATAGAAAACAATACTGTAAAAAACAACACTTTGTTCTTCCGTTTTTTCAACTTCTTTACCTCCGCTTTATTTCCTTTTTCTAATTATAGTAAACGACAAAATTAATTTTACGCAAAGCTACAAAGAGATCTTAATTGCGCATTAGGCACAGCCCATGCATGGAATGCCCTGTCAACGGCATCTTTAAGCTTGGCCAAGGTTGGGAAAAACACATTATGGGTATTTTCCCCGCGCGTAATTCTCCATACTTGTTCTATCGGATTGAGGTCAGGGGAGTACGGCGGCAGCTTCACAAAGGTTACGCTTGCAAAAATATCAGAATATTCCATGGCGTGTTCCTTCTCAATTAAGCGCATGGTTTTCTTGTGCCATGGCGCGTTGTCCATGACAAGGGCATACTTCTTTCCTTCTGGGGCAGGATGAGATTCCAAAAAACCGCGGATGGATGAAATCGTGGTCTCATAGTTGAATTTTTCCGGCCTGGCCACAAACAGCTCCCCTGTTTCCGGAATGACGAAGCCGCTGTAAGAAGCCTTGAAACGGCCAGGAAACGACTTTACTGTCGGGGCGCTTCCTTTTTTGTACCATGCGGAAGCCACAGTTGTCTGAACCTGGAAATGAACCTCGTCCTGATATACAAGGATTAAGGAGTCGTCGTTTTCTATTTCCGCCCGTTTTTTTTAAAGGCCTCCCGTTCATCGGAATCCTCGTATCCTTTGCTTGGGTACTGCTGTGGGCGGATATGGGAATAGCCGAGGGCATGGAACAGGCGCTGGCACTGCCTGACAGAGAGCTGGATGCCAAAAGTGCTGTTTATATAGGAAGACAGGCTTGGGCCGTCCCACACTTTGAAGCCAAAATCTTTCGGGTCGGACAGTATGGCGGAATCAATGGCCACGCGTTGCTCCGCGGAGAGTTTTGGCGGTCTTCCGGAACGCTGCCTTGACCTTAAGGCATCGAACCCCTGCTCATCGGCTGTTTTTACCCAGCCCGTGATGGTAACTTTGCTCACGCCAGCCATGGCGCTTATCTGGGAGACGGGGCATCCGGACAGAACCATGTTTACCGCAAAAACCTTGAAATGGAATCTAGCCTCATCTGTCGACGACATAATGGCCTTCCCCTGTTCCAATAAAATTTCGGGATTTGTATTGTACTTGCGAGTGTTCATATGCTATGCCTCCTGATGAAAGTATAACATATGTAACCCAAAATATCAAAATTAATTTATTTAAGTCGTTTACTATAACATCAGCCTGCTTGTAACAAGCTAATTATAGTTACATACCCATTTGAGTCAACCTGGTCTACGCGTGCACGAATATATCCTTCTGTAGTGCCCTCAATAGAACCTGAACGGGCAAAGTACTCTTCTAATGTGCATGTATAATGTTGCAAATGCATTCTAGATGAATCTGTATGATCATAATATTTCACCACTACATCCTTATTTATGTATATAGGCCCTACATAAGCTGTGACTGTATCATAATCAAATAAGTCATCATGAACAATATATCTTCCATCAGACAATCTTTCTATCTCCCCACCTGTTCTGTTATAATAAGAAGATTTTCTCGCCTCTTTCTCCGTATCATAAACTTTATATTTATCTAACTCTATATTATTTAATTCATAATAACTACCACAATCCGACAAATCTGCCCCATAACCCAAAAGTAGAAAAATACTTTTATCTCCAAGATAATCTGGTGCACCACCATAAAACAAAGGATCCGACAAAAGCTGATAATACGGAGCCTCCGGCTTTGGATTCTCAATCCACGCTCCGTCTGCCCCTACCTGATACCCATCAGGAGTAACAGTATTTTCAAGCATATAACCGTCTGCCCCAAAGTAGTAATGCTTCCCCCCTATCTCCTGCCATTGACTGGCCGGATATCCTCCATCTTCATTCTCATACCACCAGCGTCCGTTGCTTTGTCTCCATTCTCCGGCAAATACCGGTATTACCGATAACATAGAAATTACCATTGTTGCCAAAAACACTTTCATCTTTTTCATAACTTTCCTCTCCTCTTTGTCAAAAAATATCATATTTTCGTCACTCCTTCCAGCTAAGTCGGCGCAGATCACCCATGGCAGTCATTTTCTCAAACCCATTTTGTCTTAAGGCCTCATAAAGCACCACCGACACCGCGTTGGACAGATTCAGGGACCTTATGTCGCCCCACATGGGAATCCGCACGCAGGTGTCCTGGTATTCCACAAGAAGCTCCTCCGGTATCCCGGCACTTTCCTTGCCGAACATGAGATAGCAGTCCGGCTCATAGGAGACCTCCGCGTAGACCTTCCGGGCCTTGGTGGTGGCCATGTAGATCCTTGCCCCCGGATTCCTCTCCAGAAAATCTTCAAAATTGCAGTACACCATCACATCCACTTTGTCCCAGTAATCCAGCCCAGCCCTCTTAATAGCTCTCTCATTAAGTTTAAATCCCAATGGTTCTATTAAATGGAGCCTTGTGTTGGTAGCCACACAGGTTCTTCCGATATTGCCGGTATTTGCCGGCATCTCTGGTTCCAACAGTACAATATTCATCCTCTATACCTTTCCATCCAGCCGTTTGACAAACCTCTCCATCCGCCCCAGAGCCTCTTTCAGGCTCTTTAAGGAATATGCGTAAGAAACCCGCAAAAAGCCCTCTCCACAGGCTCCGAACGCGGTTCCAGGCACCACGGCCACTTTCTCTTCCCGCAAAAACCGGTTAGCGAACTCGTCCGATGTCATGCCAAACCTTTTGATACTGGGAAACGCGTAAAACGCCCCATTGGGCTCAAAGCACTCCAGCTCCATCTCTTTAAACGCGTGAAGCACATACCGCCGTCTCTGGTCATAAGATTCCCTCATCATGGCCACATCCCCATCCCCGTTCCGCAATGCCGAAACCGCCGCGTACTGGCTGGTGGTAGGCGCGCACATGATGGCGAACTGGTGGATCTTCAACATCTGTTCCAGGATAATATGGGGTGCCGCCGCATAGCCCAGCCGCCACCCTGTCATGGCATAAGATTTGGAAAATCCGTTGATGAGTACGGTTCTCTCCTTCATGTCAGGCAGAGATACAATGGAGACATGGCGCTCTGAACCATAAGTCAGCTCACTGTAGATCTCATCAGAAATCACAAACAGGTCGTGCTCTAAGACCACCTCTCTTATGGCCTCCAGATCTTCCCTTCTCATGACCGCCCCCGTAGGGTTGTTGGGAAACGGAAGGATCAGGATCTTGGTCTTGTCCGTGATCTTTTCCCTAAGCTTCTCCTGGGTCAGCCGGAACTGATCCTTCTCCTCCAGTTCCACGATCACCGGCGTCCCTCCTGCCAGCACCGCGCAGGGCACGTAGGACACATAGCTGGGCTGAGGGATCAGCACCTCATCCCCTGGGTTCAGCATGGCCCTCAAAGCGATGTCTATGGCCTCACTGCCGCCTACGGTAACCATGATCTCCTTTGCCGGGTCGTAAACCCTGCCGCAGGAACGGTCCAGATATCTGCTGATCTCTTCTTTCAGTTCCTTCAGCCCCGCGTTGGAGGTATAAAAAGTCCTCCCCTTCTCCAGAGAGTAAATCCCTTCCTCCCGGATATGCCAGGGAGTGTCAAAATCAGGCTCGCCCACGCCCAGGGAGATAGCGTCCTTCATCTCGCTGACAATGTCAAAAAATTTTCGGATTCCCGAGGGCTCGATGGTGACAATGGTGTCTGATAACGGATTTCTCATGGTGTGATCAACATCCTTTCATCGTGAACTTCCTGTACCAGCACGGTACCGTGGTCCTTGTACTTTTTCAGCACAAAATGGGTTGCCGTGCTGAGTACGGAATCCAAAGTGGAAAGCTTCTCCGACACAAACAACGCCACCTGGCGCATGGTTTTTCCCTCAATGAACACAGTAAAATCATAGGCCCCTGACATCAGGTACACCGCGTTCACCTCGCTGTACTGGTAGATCCTCTCCGCGATCTTGTCAAATCCCATGCCCCTCTGGGGAGTCACCTTCACCTCTATAAGGGCCATGACCTTCTCATCGCTGGTATTGTCCCAGTTGATCAGGGTGTGATATCCGCAGATAATGTGTTCCTTCTCCATGTCCGCGATCTCATTGGCCACCGCCGCCTCGCTCTCTCCCAGCAAAATAGCAAGATCCCTGATGTCAATCCTGCTGTTCTTTTCTATAACCGCCAAAATCTTCTCTCTCATGATTTCCTCCATTTTCTCATGTATTCAGCAAAAACTCCCAGGCTCCATACAACAGGCTCCTAAGTGGCTGTAAGCGGGAACTCCTTTGCCAGTATCTTATAGAGCTCATCCTCTCTCGGCCGCTCCAAATATCCCCTGACCTGGCTGTAGCGGATCTCTCTCCTGATGCCCTGGCTGACCATGCCGATGACCGCTGACGGGATCCCCGCCTCACAAAGACGCCTCACCAGATGGCCGCCGTTTTCCGCTGCCGCGATGACACAGTTTTTGCTGTAAAGACGGTAGGGGTTCAGATCATATCTCTCGCACACCTCAATGGTCTCCTGTTTCACAGGGATCTGGTGGAGATGGATCTCAAACCCCAGCATATACGCTCCCGACAGATTCCAAAGGGCGGTAAGAATACCGCCCTCGCTGACTTCTTCCCACTCCAAAGCCCCGTACTTGCGCCAGGGCGGAGACTTGTGGTCCATGGTAAAACAATCTTCCTCCTGAATCCGTCTTATGTAATCCCGGGAAAACCAGCCGAGAAGCTCTTCTTCCCTGGCCCTGGCTATGAGCCTGGCTCCCTCCCGGCCCGCGAAACCTGCCGCGACCAGATCATTGCCCGGCATCATAACCCCTCTGGGTTCTCTCTCTATAAGCCGCATATCTTCTGCCCCTTTCTGCCTGTCTTCACGCCGGGAATGGGAAATGGATTTCAGAACCAGAAGACACTGTGCCTGGGAACAGATCAATCTCTGCCTCCGTCTCCTGGTCTGTATCCTGCCGCTTTCACGGAAACTTCTTTCTCACCCACCTTGACGGCCTTTTGTCAGGCTCCGGCCGCGCTCAGACTCCAGGTGACGGCTGAGGTTCCGCCGGGGCTGCCGGGGCCTGAACCTCCGTCTGACCTTCTGCCGCTCCTCCCTGAGCCGGAGCCTGGGGCGCTGCCTGACCTTCCGCCGCTCCTCCCTGAGCCGGAACCGGGGGCGCTGTCTGACCTTCCGCCGCTCCTCCCTGGGATGGAGCCGGGGGCGCAGTCTGACCTTCTGACGGCCCTTCTGGAGCCGGAGTTTCTGTCTGGCCTCCCGGCGTCCCCTGAGCCGGAGCTTCTGTCTGACCCGGGGCCCCTTCTCCCTGATCCGGGGTCTGTGGCACCGTCTGGTCTCCTCCCTCCCCGGGGGCCGGAGTCTCCTGGCCTGCCTCTCCCTGGGCTGGCGGTATATCCGTAGGCTGAACCGCCGGAGCTGCCGGCCCTACCCTGTACACAGCCTTTGACGCGTTATAGGTATCCGTATGGAGAAGAGTCCTCTCTGTCTCCACTCCGTCTATATAAACACATTTCCACAGCCTGGATTTCAGTCCCCTGTGGGACGACTGCACCCTTACCCTGGCTCCCGGGGCAAGGGATGGATCCACCTGGGTAATAGGTTCCCCCGGATCCTGGACGCTCAGTGTCTCGGACTGGAACTTGATTGTGCGGTTAGCCGGCCTGGTCTCTTTCCCGTAGATGGTAAAGGTCAGGGTCCGCCCGCTGGTCCCTCCCTCCACATAGATGGGAGTGTCATAGGGGTTGGTGATCTTGATATCCTTGTAAGTTCCCGCGATGGCCGCGTCATTGGACGGCGGCACATAGCTGACCACCATGGAGTGGTTCTGCCTCTGGGTGATCTCCATCTCCGCGTACAGAGCCGCGTTGTAGAGAGTAGTGGCGATCTGGCACACGCCGCCCCCTATACTGTCCACCACCTGACCGTTTTCATAGGCCGCGGCTGACGCGTACCCATTGGCCCTGGTAAATGGCTGCATGCACTCATACCCGGACAGAGTCTCCCCCGGCATCAGCACATGGCCGTTGATCTTGGCGGCCCCCACCTTTAAATTGGTGGATCTTGCCTGGCCGCTGGTGCTGAAATCCGTGGAAAAGGTCCCCAGCACATCCTGGATCTGAGACAGCATCTCCGTGGTTCTTGCCGGTTCCGTCACCGTCACCGCGGCCTTCACTGTCACAGGCTGGCTTAAATCTCCCTCCAGGGCCGAGAAGATGGCCTCCCCTGTGGCCTGAGCATCCACTGTCAGACCGGTCTGGGATGGTGTCACCACAAACTGGCCGTTCTCCCTGGTAATAGAAGCATCCTGAGCTTCCCTGATCAAAGGAGCGCACCAGTTCTCCACTAAACTGACCACTTCCTCTTTGTCCGCCGCCATATCTAACGGTATATTCACCGGATCACGGCTTAAGTCTTTCTGCTTCATGTATCTCTGAACAATGTTGCCTGTCTCGTACTCTTCTATGGATTCTTCCACTACATCCGGGTTATTCCATGTAAATCCCAGACCCTCCACCGTGGTCTCCAGCAGCGTGCCGTCAACATCCAATATCACTGTCTGCGCGGATATGTCTGCCGCGTAATCCTCAATCTTCTGTCTCGCCTCTTCTGTATCCAGTCCACCAATAGACTGGCCGCCCACAGAAAGCCCGTCCGGCACCACCTCTGCCCACCCGGTCAGAGGTGGTGCCATGGCAAGGCTGATCCACGCGGCCGCCAGACTTGCCGTCAATATCCGATTCTTCATATTCTCTCCTCAAACCGCCTGCCGGTATATCCTCAGTATGTCAGGGCACTGAGAACCATGGGCGCCACCATGGCCAGCACCAGCAGGATCACAATGATGGAAGACACGATCTTCCTGTTCTTTTTATTATTGAAATCAAACATCATTCTCGTTCACCTCTTTATTATTCTTCCGTACTGTGAGATGATTTTATCCGTCATCCTGGAAACTTCGTTCCTGGTCATATAGTCGATCTGCACAGCCAGATTTATTTTATGATATTTTAGTAAATCCCGCAAGACTTCTTTTTGCCTTTTTGTGGCGGGCCGCTCTTTTTTTATCTTGTAAATCAATGGCTTGGGGGAAAACGCTTCCGGGTCTTCCTGAAAATGCCTGTTTTTCAGCTCCTCAAAAAGCCTGTGGGCACTGTAGGCATCCCCCAGGGCCCGGTGGGCTTTCCCCTGAACCACACCGTAATAAGCGCAGGCCGCTGTCAGATTCTTCTTCTCCTCCGCGGGCATGAATTTCCGACACAGGGCCAGAGTGTCCACACCGTCTCTTTCAAACTCAATCCCGGAATTTACCGCGGCCCGTTTCAGGAAACTGTAGTCAAAAAGGATCCTGTGTCCCAAGAGGGGCAGTCCCCGGCAAAAGCTCTCCCAGTCCTCCACCACCTCCTCAATCCCAGGCCCACCAGCCACCATCTCGTCGCTGATCCCTGTCAGTTCCTGAATCAGCGGCGTCAGGGCTTGCCTTGGATCAATAAACCCCCGTTTTTCCTGACACACTTTTCCCTCCAACACCTTTATTGCCCCGATCTCAATGATCTTATCCCGCTTGGGATCAAGGCCTGTTGTCTCTATATCAATGGCCACATAGTTGTCCAATCTGTCTGTCCTATCTCTACCCATTACCCAGTCGTCCAACCTCCACAGCCTTGGCATTATGGCTCAGGGGATCCCGGTTCCTGTAGTCAAACAGCACCAGCCGTCCGTCCCTCATGGCCTCCACATGGGCCATTTTGCTCATCTGCCTGTTATCGTAGCCATCATATCCTTTAAGATACCGGGGATCTTTGTATTCCTCCATAAAAAAATCCCGGATCCATGTTTTGTACCTGCTCTGATCCCGGGCAAAGCCAGGACGGCTCTTTATATTTTCCCGCAGGTACAGATCAACCATGAGAAGGTCCCGATAGGTTTCCCTCCTGTCCGGATCCTGCTGCCCCAGGAAATCCCAGAGAATCTCATACCTGGCCAGACGGCTGTGGTTTAGCTCCATAAGGCCTTGCTCTCCATAGTAATCCCCAAGAGCCCGAAACATTTCATAAGGCGACTGCCACCCCTTTTCCATTTCCCTCAATGTAAAACGGAACTGGCCGCTGTTGTAGTACACCTCTGTCATCTCCTCCACGGCTTTCAGCTCAAGAATCTGCCCATAGTCAAGCCATTTTGTGGACAGCACCTCATAGGGGGGCTCCTGGTGGAAATTCAGCCCATACTCCTCTGCCATCTCCGCCATGTGAGAGCCCTTCAGCACTTTCAGAAAACCCAGCTGAAGCTGATCCGGCCTCATGCGGTATACCCGGTCAAAGGAGAGCCGGAAGCTGTCCATATCCTCAAAGGGCAGCCCCGCGATCAGATCCAGGTGCTGATGGATATTGCCGTATTCCCGGATTTTTCCCACGGTTTGCTCCAGGCGCTCAAGATCCATGATCCTTCGGATTTCCCGGACAGCGGCCGGATTGGCGGTCTGAACCCCGATCTCCAGCTGGATAAGCCCGGGCCTCATCTGTCTCATAATGTCCAGCTGTTTATCATTTATCAGGTCCGCGGATATCTCAAAATGAAAATTTGTCACCCCGTTGTCGTGGTCCAGAATGTATTTCCATATCTCCAGACAATGTTCCCTGTCACAGTTGAACGTCCGGTCCACAAACTTCACCTGCCGCGCCCGGTTTTTCAGAAAAAAATCCAGCTCCCTCTTCACCAGGGGCAGACCGCGGAAACGGACCGTCTTTTCTATGGAGGACAGGCAGTAACTGCAGGAATAGGGACATCCCCTGCTGCTCTCATAATAGAGGATCCTGTTCTCCATGCCCCTTAAATCTTTGTAGGGAAACGGAATCTGATCCATGGGCAGAAGAGGGCGCTTCTGAGTAGTCTTGATCTCCCCGGAGACTGCCCGGAAGGCGATGCCCTGTATCCGCGCCATGATCCCCTCATTTTCCAACGTTTTCCCTGCCTCTTCACCTTTCTCCGGGGACAGCCCTGCCCGGCCATAATACTGTATCAGCTCCAGGAAGGTCTCCTCCCCCTCTCCCAGCATCACCCCCGCTGCCGCCGGTTCCTCTTCAAGGATCTTCTCCCCGTCATAAGACACCTCCGGCCCTCCCAGCCAGATCACGGTCTCCGGCAGCACCTTTGCCAGATTCCGGACCAGCTGCCTGACATACTGAATATTCCAGATATAGCAGGAAAATCCCACAAAATCCGGTTTTCTCTTATAAATATCCCGCAGTATCCTGTCCATCTGGTGGTTGATGGTGTACTCGCCGATCTCAACAGGGCATCTCTGCCGCTCCTCAAAAGACCGTCCCCTGTCCGCATAGGCTTTCAAACTGTACACGCCCAGATTGGAGTGGATATATTTGGCATCGATGGCTGCCAGCAAAATCTTCATCTTCTCAGCTCCTGACTTTTAACCCCGTCGGGGCCTGTGTGCAATAAAAGACCCCTCTCTCTCGAAAAGGAGTCCTTATCACCTGTTCTTACCTTACTTTTTTGACAGAAACCATCCAGTCATAAATTCCATAACCCCCGGCTCCCATTTTACTCTCCGCCCTGTCGGCGGCTCTCCCGTGGTTCGCCCCTTCCATCACTTCCACCCAGGCCTGACCGCCTGCTGTCGTGATATCGTCGGCCACGGTTTTGGCCAGATTCCTGGCCGAGGTCTCATCTTCCACAAAGAACCAGGCAGGGGTGGTTTTTACCTGTTCTCCCCATCCTTTTTCCCATTTTGCCATGGGGCTATTCTCATGGAAGGGAACGATCCCCACACAGCAGGAAAAAACCTCCGGATAGGCGGCGGCTATGCGGATGGCTGAATCCGCCCCCATGCTCATCCCCATGACGCTCACCCTGTCCCGGTCAATTTTGTACGTGGTTACCACCGACTCGATCAATTCCATGACCGATTCCTGGATCCCCATCCACATGCCCTTGTCCCCGCGGTCCAACTCCGGCGGCAAAAGGGGAGCAAGGATAAAGGCGTTGCTTCTTTTGTCCGCTTCCTTTCTAAGCTCCTGGAGATCTTTTGTCAGATCAGTCAGATCGTCTCCCAGGTTATGACCGTGGAGATATACGATCAGAGCCATATTATCCCCAGGGTTGGCAGGAGAATACAAAACATACCCAAACCGGCTCAGCTGGCTTGTCTGCGTATAGTTCCGGGTGAGCCGGGGAGCCGTCACCTGCCCTGTGCCGGACTGGGGGCTCTGGACAGACTGGGTCTGAACCACCCCATCCACCACCCAGGCCCCCTGTTCATTGACCGTGTAGCCGTCAGGGGTAGTGGTTCCCGACAACACCGTGCCGTCGTCCTGGACATAATAGCACTCGCTTACATTGTCATTGTTCTGATCCATCCACTGCCAGCCCGCGGCACAGACCGGAGTAACCGTCATTGCTGTCATAAGTCCCGCGGACACCAAAAGCCTTTTCCATTGTCTCATATCTTATCCTCCTTGTTTTGTACCGGCACGGGGCGCTAACACCACCTGCCAGATAGGTCGGAAGGCATCCTAAAAATACCGTGGGGTTGCCTTCTTTCTGTAACCGTTCTGTTCTATACATCTATTATAGAGTGACGGTCTCCTGCCGTCAACCGCTGATTCTGTCATAGCTGCTGTTCGCCCGCGTTCACAGCAGCCGGCAAACGCACGAACCTACCTGGACAATAACCTGTCATACCTTCAGAACATGATACCCCGCCGCCTTGGTCAGCCTGTTCATGATAGCCTGTCCCAGACGCTCTCTGGAAAAGCTTTCCGAGTAAATCCGGTCTACCTTTAAGTCATCAAATTCCCTGAGCGCCTTAAACAGGTTGTGGGCAATGGTCTCCTCCCTGCTCCGTGTTCCCAGGCTGCGGATCACCGCTCCCCTGGGATAAAAGTCCCTGGTCTCGTCGGCGCAGAGGATCCCCACCTCCATTCCTTTTTCCAAATCCTCAAGAGCTTTCCGGGTGATGGCGCTCACTACCCGGTCTCCGGCCGGGTTCTGGTTCCCTTTTCCCTTCTCCTGAGGATCCTGCTGCCGATCCCGGACCTTTCCGCCCTCTGATTCCCGGCTGTCGTTGTCCCCCGATTCATCCGCCTCCACCAGAATCAGCTCCGCCGCAGGCGCGTAGTGGCGGTACTTCATTCCCGGGGCCTTAGGCTTTCTGTCCAATGTCACAGGTCCTGACACCGCCGGATCCACCTCCACATCCCCCACCGTCTCCCGGAGCATCTCCAGAGTGATGGCTCCCGGACGCAGCAGCATTGGCACAGGGCCTGTAACATCCACGATGGTGGATTCCAGGCCAATGCCCACCGGGCCTCCGTCCAGTATCATGTCGACCCGGCCATTCATATCCTCATACACATGCCCTGCCTCTGTGGGGCTGGGCCTGCCTGACGTGTTGGCGCTGGGAGCCGCCACAGGAACTTCCGCCAGCCGGATCAGAGCCCTGGCCACCGGATCTGAAGGCATCCGCACAGCCACAGTATCCAGCCCCCCGGTAGTTCCGTAAGGCACCCTGTCGCTCTTTGGGAAGACCAGGGTCAGGGGACCTGGCCAGTAGGCCTCCATGAGCCTCCTCCCCGCCTCCGGTATCTCACTCACAAGAGGTTCCAGTTCACTGCATTGGGCTATGTGGGCGATCAGCGGATTGTCCGACGGCCTGCCTTTGGCCTCGTATATTTTTTTGGCCGCCTCTTCGTCCAGCGCGTTGGCTCCCAGACCGTACACCGTCTCTGTGGGAAACGCCACCAGCCCGCCCTTCCTTATAATATGGGCAGCTTCCAGAAGATCCTCGTCTCTTACATTTTCTTTATCCACTGCCACGATCTCAGTCTCCATAATCTGTCCTTTCTTACTATAAAAGTCCCATCGCCGTCTATTTCATGTTTTTTATCATACCACAGACTGCCCTCCCATTGCAACCGCAGGCATCCCCTCTGTCCGCTATCTCTTTATTTCCCCGAAAGCTTAACCGTTCTTTTTTTCTGTCTCCCCAATATACTTTAACCAAGACCTTTTTCGGAGGCAGACCTGTGAATATTAAAAAAGACTCCCTCCTACCCGGCGTTCGGCTTCTCATGACCGCCCTTCTCCTGTTTCTAATCTATCATCTGGCCCGGCAGGCCGCCATGCTCACCTCTGACGCCTCAGCCCCGGCCGCCCTCCTGTCATCCCCTGTTGTGGTGGTTGACAGCGGTCATGGAGGGAGGCTTTACAGACGGAAATGTGGTAAATGCAGATGGGGGCCGGATTCTGATTCAGGAGGAGATTCATATTCCGGAAATTCTTGGAATACGCTGTTAGAAAACTCAGTAAGCAGGTCAATATGACAAACCAGGTTAAGGTTGGAAAGCAGGAAACAGAGGGGCGGGCCATTATCCGCGGTTATCAGTCAAGGTTTTCATGTATGGAAGCAGTGGAACGTCTGGTTCAGATTCATAGTGCTGCCAGGGAGGAATCCGATGGAAAAGAAAAAAGCCAGATTCCATCTACATAATTCCAAATATGACGATAAATGGAACGTGGGAATTTACGTCAGGCTGTCCGATGAAGACAGGGATAAAAAAAAGAAAACGGATTTAAGCCAGAGTATCCAAAACCAGACCGATTATTGCAGGGCTTTTATCGAAATCCTCAACGGACAGACAGAGGAAGAGCCTGAACTTGCGGAATATAAAGTTTACTGTGATGATGACCGCACAGGGATGAATTTTGACCGGGGCGGGTTTCAAGAGATGATGCGTGATATAAAAGAGAACCGGATTGACTGCATTGTGGTAAAAAACCTGTCCCGTCTGGGCCGGTATGATACGGAGATGCAAAAATATCTGGAAAAAGAATTTGAGCAAAACGGCAGGGAAGTCCGGCTGATTGCTATTGGCGACAATTATGACAGCTTATATAAGGAGCCGGATATCGCGGACAGGTTCCGCCTGCTGATTAACCGGGAATACTCTGAGCAGCAGCACCGGAATATTAGTATTGGTATGCATTCCATGCAGAGGAAAGGCTTGTTTGTGGGGGCATTTGCCCCCTATGGTTATCAAAAAGACCCTGAAAATAAACACCATCTTATTGTTGACCCTACGGCTGCTCTTGTGGTAAGACGGATTTATGAGGAATATCTTAAAGGGATTTCTCCAAAGGAAATCGCGGCGGGGCTGACCAGAGATGGAATCGTGAATCCAGCGGCCTATAAGCGGCTTCATGGGTCAAATTTCAGGTGCGGTAAAAAAATTTCTGATGAAGAAGTCCATTGGCGCGGTGACGGGGTGAAAAAAATTCTAATGGATGAAACCTACACGGGAACACTGGTACAGCATAAGCAGGTGCAAAAAAAATTAACTGATGACAAGCCGACACAAGTTGCCAAAGACCAGTGGATTCGCTGTGAAGGTACACATGAAGCGATAATCTCCAGGGAGCGATGGAAGATTGCCCAGTCCATGATGAAAACCATTAAGCGGGATAGTACAAAAGAGGATGAGGTGACTATTTTTAAGGGGATTTTGAAGTGCGGAGACTGCCGCCATGCTATGCGGAAAAAGTGGGACTCTTATACACATCTTAAAACCGGCGAAACAGCGAAGTACTTATATTATAACTGCGCGACTTTCCGTGATTACAGCCAGCATAAGAAGAATCTCGGAGAGAATGCTCCAAAGTGTACAAGCCATTATGTGTCAGATAAACTGCTTCGTAAGATTGTCATTGACGATTTGAATAAAATCATCCGTCAGGTAGAAAACTTAAGAGAACTGGCGGAGAAACATCAACGAACACCAAAGGCAGAGTGCCCTGGGGTTCAGCGTGAGATTGAGAACAAAAACAGGAGAATTCATCAGTACAGAGAGCGCTTAAAAAGTGCCAGACATTTGCTGTATGACGGAACAATCAGTAAAGAGGAGTATGACAGTGATAAGACAGCAATCCAGGCAGATATTGACAGTCTAAATAATGAAATCAAGCTGCTGAAGAAGTCCATTTCCAAGGTCAGAGATGTGCTTTCTAACCTGTGGGTAGAGAGGCTCTTGGAGAATGGAGTGATCACAGAACTTGATCGTATTACAGTAGTGGAGTTTATTGATAAGATTTATGTGTATGAAGATAAGCATATTGAAATTATCTATAAATTCAGCGGAGAGTTTGACGGGTTGTTTATCAAGTCTGTTTAAGTGTGATTACTGTATTTGGCGCAGACATACCATGATTATTTTGATCGCGCGAACCAGAACCTATAAGTCAAGGTTATTTGTGAAAGCGATACAGACGGAAATGACAGGGAGCAGATTTTTAGGTTGATTTCAATTCCGGGATATGCTAAAATTATTTTATACTGAGAATTGGCAGAAAGTGCCATTCAATACAAAATGCGGGATAAGGGAAAATCCGGCGGAAAGAGGGAAAGATGAAAAAGATATTAAAAAAAATCATTGCTTTAACAACAGCTCTGACGATGGTTTCGGCGATTACGGTAAGCGCGGCCTCGCCAATAAACACGGAAACGGATAGCGATCCTCTGAGTAAGATTAATGATATGTTTCCTGGTTTAACAGAGGATGAGAGCGGGCTCATTGCGGAACTGGGGTGGATACATTCCGAATTGGAGCAGCAAAACGGAAATTCCGCGGTGTCGTTTGATATGTTATCAGAATCCATTGGTGTAACTCCAGCCGATGTAACCGATGAATTATATGGTTATATATTCGCTGCCTATGGTGTGGCTTTTGCTGGCGCCAGCCGCGATTGGTGTGTTAGTATTGGGGCTGACCCGGCTAAACTGGATGCCCTGCTGATAAAGCTTGGAGTCAATGTCAGCGCTCCCGCCGCCGGCCAGACCGGGACCGCGCCTGTCTGGAAGCAGGACAACAACGGCTGGTGGATTGAGAATCCGGACGGTTCCTATCTGATGAACCAATGGTATCAGTCGCCTGAGAGCGGTTTATGGTATTACATGGGGGCTGACGGATATATGCTCACCAATACCACCACACCTGACGGATGCATGGTAAACGCGGACGGGGTTTGGGTTCAGTAACCCAGTTTAAATATAAATAAAATTTTTCAGAGCCATTGGCAGCAAAGTGCCGGTGGCTTTTTTTACTTTACAAGTGTTTTTTGGTCTGTTCCCGCCTCCCGGTCATGGCGGCTTCGACCCTGGCAAAATCGGCATTGACGGAAGCCTGGAAAAGGATATCAATTTACAGATTGCCAGGAAACTGAAGACCTATCTGGAAGCCTCTGGCGTCAAAGTCGTTATGACCAGGGATACTGACCAAGGGCTTTATGATGAAAAGGACAGCAATAAAAAATCAGCCGATATGTCCAACCGATGCCGACTGATCAACGACGCCTCCCCCACCCTCACCGTCAGCATACACCAGAACAGTTACCACGAGGAGCCGATTCACGGCGGTCAGGTGTTCTACTACAAGAATTCCGACCAGGGGAAAAAACTGGCTGAGATTATACAGAAGCGTTTCGACTACGTTCAGGGCGGGGAAAACAGCAGGGTCGCCAAGGCCAATGACAACTACTATCTACTCCTCCATGTCCGCTCACCCATCGTTATCGTGGAATGTGGATTTTTAAGTAATTCTGCTGATGCCGCCAACTTAAATTCCCCGGACTACCAGGACCGGCTGGCCTGGACCATCCATATGGGGATTATGGAGTATATCAATACCCGATAAATGGGGAAAACGAAATTTTTTCAGGGAATACTCCCCCCTTCCCTCTCTGTGTACCTAAACAGAGAAACAGAAGCATCTCCCGCCATAACTTTCTTGGGGGCGGTGCGTCCGCTGGCCGGGCGCGTGAAGGATTATGGCCTTCTCTTCTCATTGTAATCCACCACCGCGTCCTCCAGCAACTCATTCATATACATACAGAGGAGGCTGGTCCGGTCATACTCCTGCCACAGTTCATAGCCGCGGTCAGACTGGATCTCATCTCTTATCTCATAAAGTTTCCCCGCCACCGCCTGGACGTTGACCATGGCGTAGAGTTCCGCCATTCCCTGGATATCCTCCTGGCTAAGGCCTTTGCCCTGCAGTTCATTCACCGCTTCCTTGTAAAAAGATTCCTGAAGAAACTCATCCGCGTACCACTGGAAATCCTGAAGATTCCTGTCAGGATTATTCCTCAGTTCCGCCCACCCGGACACATCTGTTTTTTCTGTACTGTAAAAATAGTGATCCGGGCCAAAATACTGGAGAATGCCGTACTGACACGGAGATATAGACAAAGCTGAGGTAACGATTTCGTCAATCTCATATTCTTTTGAGGTCTTGTGATGCTGAACATGGAGATGACCGCTTAAGAACAGCTCCACCTCCCAGTCGTCCAGCAGCCTGCCCAGCTCCTCGTTATGCTCAATGGTACAGTCCTCCTCGTACACCCTGCTCTCATCTAAAAGATTGTGGTGTGCCACGGCAATGACCTGCCGCCCTTCCTCCCACGCCTTTTCCATCTCCTGGTCTATCCACTGGTAGGTGTCTGTCCGGATCATGCCTCCCACCTGGGCCCCATTTTCATACTGGCAGCTGTCCAGCATCAAAAGCCAGGTGCCGTCTGGCAGCTGGTATGTATAGCTGAGAGAGGCGGGATCCCTGCTGAGAGCCTCCCCGTAGCCGAAATCCTCATAGATTTTGGCAAATTGTTCCGGGCTTGTCCGCTCTGCCGGGATAGTCTGCCCCGCCTTAAAGGAGGCTGCCCGCGGATTGTTGATATCATGATTTCCCGGAATTACCACCACGCAAATCCCCGCCGCCTCCACCCGGGCAAGCTGCTGCGCTAAGGCCTCCTGGCTGGCCCGCTCCCCGCTGAGGGTCAGATCCCCCGCCAATATGAGAGCCTGGGGACGCCTGGCGATAACCTGATCCAAAAAAGCGTCCGTGATCTCCCATATGTATGAGACCATCTGTCCGTCCCGGTCATAAGCCATCTGCTCAAACGCGCTTCCAAAATCCGTCAGTTCCTTGGCCAGATAATGGATATCCGCGGCAATGACAATCTCCGGCTTCACGGTCAGTGTCTCCGTGGAAAGATCCGGAAGTTCCAGGGGCTCAATGGTAGTCTCCTCCCCCGGAAGCCACGGGGAAGTAGGGCCTGGCTCTGTCTCCACCTCTGTATTCTTCTCTATGATTATATCCGCTCCTGCCGCCTGGTCTCTGCTTCCGGGGGACAGCCGCGAACAGCCCCCGATCGCCGCGACTCCCGCGCACAGCCACAGCATCCATGTCTTTTTCATGCCATCGCCTCTGTCATTCATTTACCTTTACCACATCCCAGATAGAGGAAGGCTCGAACCCCAGTTTCCAGCAAGCCACCCCAGCCAGATCGTAGTCTCTGATCAGATCCATCTTCAGTTCCAGGGACTGGGCGTCCTCCAGCCAGATCCGTTTCAACCCCTCGTCGGTTTCCAGTTCCCCATAAGATTGTCCTGTATCCTCATCCCAGAACAACTCTACCTGTTTTTCCTCAACCCATGCGGCGGCTCCTTCCAGCCCCAGGGCCGAGGACGTGGTCTTATCGCCATTCTCTGTCCAGACCCTGGTGAAAAACGGCACAGCGTTGATCACCTTCTCCTTTGGCACCAGCTTTAAGGTATTCTCGATACCTGATTTTACAAAGGGATAGGAGGCCACGGAACCAGCCTCACCTCCCGCGAAATGCTCATCATATCCCATGATAATCACATAATCCACCACCCGTCCCTGTTCCGCCCGGTTGTAAAAAGCATTGTACCCTGCCGGAACATAATTGTCCACTGACAGGATCACCCCCTCATTGCGGCAGGACACGGAAAGCTCCCGGATAAACTGCACATAGTGAGGGCCGGCCTCTGGCTTAATGCTCTCAATGTCCAGATTAATCCCATCCAGGTTATAAGTCTTCACGTCCTCCATGAGCCTGGCGATAAGAGATTTTCTCACAGAGGTCTGAGCAAACAGGATCTCTGAATTCACGTTGTCTCCCATGTTAAAATTGTCCAGGGCAGCCCACACCTGAAGGCCCATGTCATGAGCCCTGTCCACATATTCCCGGCTGGCGTAGGAGTGATAATGTCCTTTGTTGTCTGTCAGGGCAAACCAGGTGGGCGCGATAACATTGACTCCCTTTGTGTTCTCCATCAGCTCCTCCATAACCTCATTGGCAGACTCGTGAGTCACCTGATGCCACACCAGGCACACTTTCTCGTCCATGGAAATGCTTGTGTACTCTGGAAGCTTCATGACGCAGGGATTCTCCTGTGGATCAATCCGGGCAATGGCCCGGCTCTTCACGTATCCGGTATGCCCATCCCCGGTGCGTACTTTGGACCACTGTTCTAACTGCTCCAGCACTACCAGTCCGGCCCCTTTCTCCACCTGGGTCAGAATCGGGCTTTTAATGTCCGCTTCCACCCGGACCGGGCTCCTCCGCCCCACAGTCCCGGCCAGTCTGGTCCCCCACCGGTTATCCAGATAGATCCTCTTGTGCTCCTGGTTCGTATAGCTTGCCATATCCACTGCCGTATAATTGTTGATCAGCCCCACGGACAGATAGACCTTGTCAGCATCCACCAAAAGCAGAGGGAGCCCGGTGCTTCCCATGGTCCGCTTATCCGCGTAGACAATGGTATCCGGCAAAGTGTACACCAGAAGCTTCTCCACATTATCCCAGTAAAACTTCTCATTAAGATTGTCATTGACCCAGTCTATAGGCAGGTAGGTCTGGTCATCCCTGGTGATCCCCTTTACCTTCTGCAGCTCCTCATTAAAAAAAATCGCCGTCTCCTCGCCTTCCACCCCCAGCACCTGGTTTAAGTCCGCGGGCTCTTTGGATGGAATATACCGTTTCGCCACTTCCCACGCCACAGCCGCTGTTATGAGCAATAACAAAACAGCTGCTATCAAAACCGGAATCCTCTTCTCTTTCAAGGTTCCCCCTCCTGGATCTTATTTGTCCTTTAAGTATATCATATTTTCCATGGGATACATCTTAATTTTTCTTTAATCCTGAGACGGCAAAAGAGCAGGCACCCGGCCTGCTCCTTTTGTCTCTCTGCTACATGTTTTTGATACTTTCGCTTTGCCCCATAGTCTGTGGCTGCAGGCTGAATCTGGCATTCTCCGGGGCTTAAGCCTTACTACCGGTTGTAAACCCGGTCAAAATGGATCTCCTTTAATGTCCCCTCCTCGTTGCCCACATAGTCGCACATGTAAAAGGCTCCATCCTCCTGGACCTGAAAGATCTTCTCCCAGTCAGCCTCATCCACCTTCTGTCCGTCAATATAAACCGGGACTCCCTTTGACTCAAATCTCTTAAGCCCGTCAATATACTGCTTCTGCTCCTTGTTGCTGTACTTTTCCATCCAACTCTTCTCCTTTTGCGTTTCACAAAAGCCCTTTCCCTGGTACCTTGAAAAGGAGGTTCTGCCGTGACACATTGCCTGGGAAAAAGCTCTGTGTATTTTTAAGAGACGATCATTGATTTTTGAACACGCCCGTCTGATCGGTCAAACTGGTGACAAACACGCCAGCGCCTTGTCCTCATAAACGCCATTAACAATAAAACAGGGGTTTGTTCCTGCTGAACACAGGTAACGGATCATTCCGCGGGCTTAGAGTTCCCTTGAGGGTTCCCGCTTCCTGATTCAGATGCGCCCGGTCTTGGGCCGGGCCATAGAGAGTGTCTCTCCAGATATTCATATTAAGAAATCTCACTGATGCTTTATAATCCGAGAACAGGCGGTGTTCCTGAATCTCCACCTCCTTTGTCCAATCTCATCTCTTACCTAGTATCTTAATACAATCCGGACCTTTTGGCAATGACAAATTCCACTTTATCTTAAATTTTTCATAAATTTTTTACATAGTAATTGATATTTGACCGTATTATATAGTATATTGATATTGACAGCTTTTATTCAATGAAATATACTATGTTTTTGAAACCAAAGGAGTGATCCTATATGAAAATAGAGCGAATTAACGACAATCAGATCCGATGTACACTTACCAGCCTGGATTTAAGTACCCGCAACCTGAATCTGGGGGAACTGGCCTATGGAAGCGAGAAGGCCAGGAACCTTTTCCGGGAGATGATCCAGAAGGCTTACAACGAAGTAGGTTTTGAGGCGG
>Ga0137297_10563_pt1 | contig 26743 bp, 17 predicted proteins | sample RamsorincwithD2O_FD_97191 | JGI IMG/M metagenome (GOLD analysis project Ga0137297, IMG submission 97191) | Mouse cecal microbial communities from Vienna, Austria - Mucin amended with D2O | ecosystem: Host-associated > Mammals > Digestive system > Large intestine > Cecum | place: Austria: Vienna... | reverse complement strand
TTCTGGAACTTCTTCATATTCTGAGCTTTTCTTTATTTCTTGTGTATCTATAAGACTAAGATTCAATCTTCCTCTTTTTGGTGTCGCTCCTTTTTCTTTTCTCTGTATTTCTACATTGATTCTCATCTTTTCACTTTTGACATAAATATCAAACTGAGCTTCTCTTCCTTTGATATTGCTCATATAATGCTCAACATGATGTTCATCAATATGTAGATGTCTTCCTAGTATGATATCAATCATTTCATTAACACATTCCCTATGACCAAAGACAACTTTGATCATAGGAGAATGAAATAAAGTCATAGACTCAATAAGGGACACGATATCTTGATTTTTAGCTTTCATTTATTTGACCTCCTATTATTCTATACTAATAAAAAGAGGCTTTTTCTTTTTTTAAATGTATAATTTCATAATATGAAAATATAGACTTCTATAAATCTATTATAAGAGTATAAAACAGACTTGTCATTGGACATTGTGTCCAAAGAAAAACTAATAAATAACTCTAGATTACTTATTAGCTTATTATAATTGATAATTAAAAACAGAACATTGTAATGTTTGGTTAGCAGTATAAGAATCAATAACCTCTATTTCCTTTCCACCCATTACTTTATAAAACAAACAAGAAGGATTTTCTTTTAAACATTCTATTATCATTTCTTTATATCCTTGGTGTTTTAATAATTTCTTCCCTTCTTCAATTAAAGATCGACCAAGACCTTGACCTTGATATTCTTTTAATACATATAAAGATTGTATTTCTCCAAAATCTTTATATTTTTCATTTCTACATTTCACACATGTCATAACTCCTACTACCTTATTATCAACTACTGCAACAGTATATTTCATAGGATTATCTTTAATATCTTTTTCTCTTTTCTTTATATCTTTTTTAGTATTTGTAAGTTGATTTAAAAAAGAATCATTAATAATTCCTTTATATGTATTTTTCCATGTCAATACATAAACTTCATTGATTTGATGAGCATCTTCTATCTTAGCCTTTCGTATTTCCATTTTTACACTTCCCTATTTTATAGTATAACATAAATTCAATCATATTTATAGAAATTAATTTAAAGGAAGATTATAATATTAAAAGGAGGTTAATATGAATATTGAAGATATAAAATTACAATTAGACCAATTATATGATCAAGGACAAAGTCAAAAAGCATATGAGTTATTATTAAATCAATTAAATATTGCAATGAATCATCAAGATGATGATACTGTTTTATTTTTACTTAATGAATTGATTGGTTATTATAGAGTCACTACACAATTTGAATTAGGTAATCAAGTATCACTTCAAGCTATTAGAATATTAGAAAATCATCAACTTTCTAAATCAATCATTGCAGCAACTACTTTTTTAAATATCGCAACACTTTATAGATCACAAGGAAATTATCATCAATCTTTACAATACTATCATCAATGTGAAAAAATCTATCAATTGTTATTGGATAGAAATGATATGAGATTTGCAGCTTTTTATAATAATTTTAGTTTACTTTATCAAGAAACAGGTGATAAAGAAAAAGCATTAGATTATGAACTTAAAGCTTTACAAGTTATTCAAATAGGTCATGATAATGAATTTGAAGAAGCTGTTACATATTCTAATCTTTCACAAATATATTTTTCTTTAGATAAGAAAGAAGAAGGGAAAAATTATTTAGATAAAGCAATTCTATTATTTCATAAAAATAATATTTGTGATCATCATTATTTTTCTGCATTAAATGCTTTGGCTCAATATCATTATATGAATCATGAATATGATAAATCTATTGAATTATATGATGAAATATTAGATCAATTTGAAAGAACATATGGAAAAACAAAAGATTATGATATTGTTTTAAAAAACAAAGAAAATGTCTTAAAACAAATACAAAACCAACATATAAAGGGGTTAGAATTATGTAAAAGATATTATGAAACTTATGGAAAAAAGATGATTGATGAAAAGTTTAGTGAATATAAACAATATATGGCAATTGGATTATTTGGAATGGGTTCTGATTGTTTAGGATATGATGATGATATTTCTATGGATCATGATTTTGGACCAGGTTTTTGTATTATTATTCCTGATAATATCTATCAAAAAATTGGTAAAGAACTGCAAAGAGAATATGATAATTTACCTCATCAATTTATGAATATACAACGAATCCAATCAAATCACGGACAAAATAGAGTTGGTGTTTTTTCAATAAATCAAATGTTTGGACAATTTCTTCAATTTATCCCTCATACTTTACAAGAATGGTTATATAGTGATGAAAATGGTTTATTAGCTTGTACTAATGGAGAAATTTTTGATGATCATTATGGAAAAGTGACTCAAATAAGAGAAACTTTAAAATATTATCCTGAAGATATTAGAATCAAAAAAATTGTTCGTGCTATTTCAAAAATGGCACAATCAGGTCAATATAATTATAGTCGATGTATGCAAAGAGGTGATATTGTTGCAGCTGTACTTGCTTTAAATGAATTTATTGATCAAACACTTTCTTGTATTTATTTATTAAATAAAAAATATAAACCATATTATAAATGGGCATTTAAAGGATTAGATGATTGTATAGTCCTAAATGATTTAAAAGAACTTATTAAAGAATTAACTGAATTACCTCATCAATATTCAGCATGGGATAATAATCATCTATTAGTTAATATCAACGATAAAAAAGTCATATTGATTGAAAAAATATGTCAAAGAATCATAACAGAACTTCATCATCAAAATTTAAGTGATAGCACCGATGACTTTTTAGAAAATCACACACTCATTATTATGAATAAAATCAAAGATAAAGATATAAGATTAAAACATATAATGGAGGGATAATTTATCCCTCCATAGCTTTTTGTTCTATTTTATCAGCAGCTTGTTTTGCTCCTAAACATTGATGAAAATCTTGAGAGATACAAATAGCATTTGTTTGGTATTTTGATTGATTCAATATCTTCTCAACAGCATTTTTTATTTCTATGACACTGTTATTCTTTAAATAAATGCCTGCTTCTAATTCTTCTACTCGTTTCGCAACCACATTTTGTTCAGGGGTTTGTGGAAATAAGACAAATGGTACTCCATAATATAAAGCTTCGTTAACACTATTCATTCCACAATGAGTAATAAAAACATCACAACATTGCAACACTTCCATTTGATTAACAAATCTTTCTACTTTAATATGATTTGAAAAAGGTTTTAAATCTTCTATATTCAAATAATTCCCAATAGAAATAATGACATCATAATTCGTATTTTCAAATGCTTCTATGCAATGATTATAAAAAGATAAAAATTGATTATTAACAGTCCCTAAAGAAATATAGATTGTCTTTTGTTTTGATCTTTCAACTTGATAATCTAATTTTCTTATTAAAGGTCCTACAAATTCATATTTATCACTAAAAGTGTCACTATAAGGTTGAAACATTTTAGAAGTGTAAACAATGGTATCAGTATGATTATCATTAGAAATAATAGAAAGAATATTATCTATAGGATATCCTTTATCTACCAATTTTCTTAATATCTTATTTGCTTTTCTAGTAGAAAACATTAATGAAATCATTTCTTTAAAAGTGTATTTTAACATCTTTGAACTATATTGATTAAATGCAAAAGTTGTTGTTGAACAAATATAGGGAATATTTAATTTTAAAGCAATCAGTTTTCCCCATAGAGCCATAGAATCAGAAACAATACAATCAGGATGATATTCTTTCATATCAGCGAATATCATCCCATCTAATGCTAGTGTTGTATTCACCAATACATTCGTTGATAAAACAATATCTTTTCCCATTCTCGTAATTTCATCCTTACTCAATTGATTTTGAAAATCACATTGATCACATGATACAAATTGTGCTCCTGCCATTTCAATACTCTTTTTCATCATATCATAGGAATAATATCTCACATCATGCCCTCGACTTACTAATTCACTGACAACCTGTAAAGTAGGATTTGTATGTCCATAGGCAGGAATATTAAAAAATACAACCTTCACATTATTCATCCTTTCCTAAAACAATATCTTTTATTTCATCAACTTTCATAATTGCAAGTCCTTTATGAATATCCCCCAAAATTAATAGTTGATCCCCAAAATGAATTTGAAATGCTTTCCTTGCTTTAGAAGGAATAACAATTTGTCCTCTATCTCCTACCTTTACAATTCCAAATATATATTTTCCATTTCTTTCTTCATCCAATAATTCATCATCTTCTAATAATAAACTATCTACTGACACATTATATAATACTGCTAACTTTTTACATTTTAAGATATCTGGTAATGTTTCTTCACTTTCCCATTTTGATATCGTTTGTCTAGAAACACCACATTTTTCTGCTACATCTTCTAAAGTCATTTTGTTTTCTTTTCTTAACTTTTTAAGCTTTTTACCGATCATACTTTTCACATCCTTATTTCTTATTATAGGGTAATCATGTATTTATGCAACCAATTAATGTTAACTAAAAATGTAACAATTATTAACATAAAAAGCATCCTTAATAAGGATACTTAATGTTCTTTTTTTATATTCTCTATAATCTTATTAAGAATAGAGTTTAATTGTTCTTTTTCTTCTTTCGTTAATATATCAAGCATATCTTTTTCTTTCGTATAAGTTTTTAAATACTCCTTTCCATTTAATGTTAATTGAAGAATCAATTTTCTTTTATCATCTTTAGCCCTATACTTTTTTAATAAACCTTTTCTTTCTAGTTTAGAAAGAATTTCACTAAGCGAACCAGCTTGAACAGATAAAAGATTTTGTAAATCTCTTTGAGATAGAGATCCATGCTCATTAATAATTTCTAAGATTTTCTCTTGACTTCTCTTTCTTCCAGTCTTATGCATTAACATACGACCACACTTCATTAACTTACTATTTAAATCATTATTATGAATAAACATAGGTCCTCTATTATTCTTTAAACCAAAATATTCTCTTCCTGCTTCACATTGAACTTTAGAAATATGGCAACGATGAGAACATAAAGAACACACTTGTTTCATCGCTGTTTCTCCTTAATATCGAATTCTTTTAATTGCTTGCTGATCATTAACATGGTAATGATAAAAGAAATTATATCAGCAAGTGGCACAGAAAAGAAAATACCATTTAATCCAAATATTATTGATAGTATTAAAATGAGTGGAATTAAAACTAAACATTGTCTTAACAAATTTAAAAAGCTTGATTGTTTGACTTGTCCAATAGCTTGAAAAAAATTGGCACACATCATTTGGCATCCTATGATTGGTAAGAAAACAAACCATATCCTTAATGAATAACTTCCCAATTCAATAATCTCCTTTTCTTGATTAAACATAGATATAATGAATGGTGAAAAAAGTTGAATCAATAAAAATCCAACAGTCGCAATAACAGTAGAGCCTATAACTGTATATTTAAGCGTTTCTTTCATACGATCATACTGATGTGCTCCAAAATTATAACTAATAATAGGTTGTTGTCCATGAGTCATTCCTGTTAAAGGCATTAACATAAGTGTTTGTACACTTGTAATAATTCCCACTGTTGACACAGCACTATCTCCACCATATGATGATATCGTTCCATTAATCACAATATTGAGTATACTTGTTGAAAGTTGCATTAGAAAAGCTGGAATACCTGTTTTTAAAATAGAAAAAGTAATACGTTTCTTTAATATTAAATGACTTAATTGACATTGAATGATTCCTCTTTTCCCAAACAAAAATGAAAGTTGCCATATCATACTTAAAAATTGCCCACCAATAGTTGCAAGTGCTGCCCCTTCCATTCCCATATGTAATTGAATAATCAATATGTAATCAAATAATATATTAAAGCCGGCCCCCAACATTTGAGATATCATTGCATTTTTGGCATTACCTTGAGCTCTAGAAAAATTGTTTCCACACATTGATACCCCTTGAAAAGCAGCTCCAAACAAAATAATACTCAAATAGCTTCTAGCATAAGGTAATGTTTTTTGACTTGCACCTAAAATCATTAAAATTTGATCCATAAACAAGTTACCAAATACAGTAAAAGTTAATCCAAATAAAACAGCTATCATCAAAGCATTTCCTTGATAATATTTCGCATCATCTTCATTTTTAGCCCCCAATGCAATTGAAAAGCGCGTTGATCCTCCTACTCCTGCCATTAAACTTAATGCCATTAATATAAGTGTAATTGGATAACTAATCGTAATCCCTGCAAGTCCATATGAACCTAATTGAGGAGCATTCCCAATAAACATTCTATCAACAATATTATAGATAGCATTCACTAACATGCCTATCATTGCAGGAACTGATAATTCCACTAATAAAGGTAATATTTTTCCAGTTCCCATCCTCTCTTTATTCATCATTTCACCCTCTTTTTTTACAATATTAAAACTATTTTTCAAAATTGTCAAGGTACCTAAATATTCTCAATAACAAAAAAATCCAAAGATTATATCTTTGGATCATTTCATATTTCTAAAAATATCTAATATATCATTTTCTAAATTCTCAGTTAGAATAACCATATGATCTTTAATTTCAACATCAACATCTTTACCATCTTTTTTTAACTTTTTCTCTTTGACTATTCTATTAAAATCTTCTCCATCTTCAAAGCGATAAACCTCAATACTTCCATTATCTCCATCATATCGATATCCCTCTTTAGCTCCAATTTGAGAAACATCAATATTGGTTTTATTCTTATAATTGATGTTCTTGTTTTTTAGATTATCTTCAAATCTCGTATACCAATCATCAATATCATCTTTCGTTTTTTCTGATGATTGATTTATTTCATTTGTATTGGCAGTATCATTGTCTTTTTGAGAACATCCTAATAAAATAAATAAACATAGCATCATTGCAAATATTTTTTTCATTTGATTACCTCCACTTTTATCATGTGTTGATTATCAATAAAATATACAATTTTTTAAGCTTTATAACTTTTATTAATGTATTTTATTGAACATATCATCAATAATAAATAACCAACAGAAGAATATAATAATTGCATCAATCCCTGATTCTCTATAGCGTATATTCCATTCATCAACAATGGATATAAACTTATCGAATCAAATATATGATAATTACCATAAGTTAATAATATAGGCACTAAGAATAATAATACTGCTATAAAGGAAGTCAATATACTATTTCTTGTTTTTAATGCAATCGCATGCGTCACAACAATCATACAGATAATCGCAAATAATTTTAAAAGCAAACTTATCAAACATCCCATTCCTATAGAAAGATAGAACGGAAGATGTGAAAGTTGTTCAATAGATATAATAGATGCTCCTAAAGAAGAAAATCCATAAGATTGATGAAACAATACTATAATTGGACACATGGTAATAAGCAAAAATAATAGACATACAACAAATGAAACAATATATTTATAATAAATAATTGTTTTATTTCCTTTCACTGTTATCAAAGTTACTCTTTGTATATTATTTTGATATTCATATGGAAACATCTGAGAACCACAAACAATAACAAAAAGGCATAAAATAATGGTAGGAATCATTGTCCAAGTATTTTGTAAAAATACAGCTTGATACGCATAGGGAACAATAAATTCACATTGAGGATTATCTTTAATTCTTTGATATTGATCGAAAACTTCTAAAAATATATCTTCTCCTTCTAATTCTTGATAAATTGGTTCCAATAATAAATCCGCTTTTTGACTTGTTATTTCTTTATTGTCTTTTCTGTGCATAATCATTTCCTGTTGTTGGTGTAAAGATTTATAATATTGTTCTTGTTGATGAATCCATTTTTCTTTCTCTGGAGTCAGTTTCCCTGCTAATTTTTTCATATATTCCATATAAATCACTTCATTTTGATCTTTATAAAGAGTCATATCATGATACTGATAGAATGACAAACCTGTACATATCAAACACAATATCAAGACCTTTTGAATACAAAATGTCTTATAAAATTCTTGTACTAACAACGAAGATAATACACGATTACGCTTAAAATGAAATGATAATTCAAACGGTGTTATTAACATATTCTTTTTATAGTGATAAGTCAAAATACATGTTACTAGCATTGAAAGAAAACCTATCATCAAAACAACAAACATTATACCTTGTAAAGAAATCGCATGACCTAAAATATTGATATTGCGGTAGATTTGAAATAATGTTTGAATTTGTAAAAAAGAAATAATATTTAAATACTTTAATAAATAGAACGGATTTAATGGTGGTATTAATACATATAATATAAACTCTATTCCTACAACAATAATGATGATAAATAAGGCGAATATCTTATGATTCATTAATATAATAAGCCACATCATTAATAGTCCAACAAAACTAACGGCCATCCATTTCATTAAGAAAAATAAAAACAAAAACTGCCAAACATTGATATTTAAAGGACAATAAATATAACTAGACAAGGATTGAATACTTTTTGATAGGTTCCCTATTCCCATACTCATATTCATATAAAATAATTGTGATGTTATCATTACAATTATCATAATTCCTATAATAAGCACAAAAACAATACTTTTAGATAACATGAGTTTCCATTGTCCGTTTGGAGTTATTTTCATAATTGAAAACAATTTCTTTTCTTTTTCATCGACAATCATTGAGGATGCCAAAACAAACATACTTATCATAATGAGTAAATTTGTCATAGGGAATGAAAGTGCATCATCGATTCCTTTTTCACTTTCATAAAGTAAATCAACATGATATAGATTTTGATAATCATATGCTGTTTTATTTATATTCTTGCGCAAGAAATCATCATTCTTTTGAAAAACTCCTATTTGTGTTATTGTTTTTGCTTTTTCTTGAATTTCTTCAAGATATTTAGGATATTGATGTAAAATATGAAATTCATTATATATTTTTTCTAAAAATGATTCTTCACTTTCTATAGATTGTGTGTAATGGACCTGATGATTTTCTTGATACAATCTTTGATATTTTCTTTCTATATCAGGATTTTCACTCAGTAATAAATCAATTGTATTTTGATTATACTCAGGGCTCTTTTTAAGTTGTTAGATAGTTTCTATGACTTGAAACGCATGATATTTTTGATACTCATCATAAATATATTGATACCTTTGGTTATTAGGAATTTTATCTAAATGAGATTGTAATTTTTCATAAGCTGATGGTGGAAAAATAGGATTTAATTGTTGATTATATATAAAAGCCCCAATATGAAGTATACAAATGATAATTAAAAAGAAGATAAGATTCTTTTTTTGCAGTACTTTTTGAAACTCATATATAACTTGCAACATATTCATCTTCCTCAAATAATTTTAAGTAAACTTCTTCTAAAGTAGAAACTTGATATTGATTCACCAATTCCTGTACACTTCCACAACTTACTATTTTTCCTTTTTTTAAAAAGATAACCTCATCTGCAATACTTTCCACATCAGAAACAACATGAGTCGCGATTAAAAGAATATGATCTTTTGATAATTTTTCAAAAACATTTCTTAAAGATACCCTTTCTTTAGGATCTAATCCAGCTGTTGGTTCATCAAATAATAAGAGTTGAGGCTGTCCAAGTAATGCTTGAGCAACTAATATTCTTTGTTTCATTCCGCCAGAATATGTTTTACACTTTCTAAAAAGATAGGATTCCATATTCACTAATTTTGCAACTCTAGATACTTCACCTTTAATATTATTTTTAGGTATACCTTTCAACAATGCCATATAAGTTAAAAAACGTAATCCACTCATTTCTTCATATAATCCTTGTTGTTGTGGAGCATATCCTAAAATAGAATAAAATTGATTTTTAAGTTTTTGGATTGGTTGTTGATCCCAATAAACTTCTCCAGATGTCATATTTAATTGATGAGTAATAATATTCATAAGTGTAGACTTTCCTGCACCATTTGGACCAAGTAAAGCATAAATTCCTTTATCTATTCGAAGATGAATATGATCTAAAGCAAGAACATCTTTATATTTTTTTGTAACATCTTTTATTTCTAACATACATTCCTCCTTATTGAATAATAGATACTTTTTTATAGTTTTTCTTGTTGTTAAAAAAGTCATCAATAGAAATCAATCCCTTATATTCTTTTTTGGTTTCATATTGCATTGTTCCAGCCCATGTTTTTTCATAACCACCTTCTCTATCATATAAAACAAAGAATTTATCAGAAGTCATAGAAATGATATTGACTGGTTCCTTAGGAACTCTTGTATTTTATCAAAAATCGATGATCATAAATATCTAAAGAATATTCATATCCTTTATCTAAACAAAGAAATTGACTTTTCTTTTTAGTCGTTAAATCAAAACAATAAACATAGTTTTTATCTGTATAATAAATCTTATTTTGATAATAATTACATGGCATAGCTTCCTTTGTTTTCATTACCCTTTTTTGGAGAGTATCTATATTCACAATTTCATATAAAGACTGACTCTCTTCCATAATGCGATCATATCCACTAAAATCCTTTTTATCTAAATATTTTTGTGGATCTTCTTGACAGTAATAACCAGATAAGATAAGCTTTCTTCCTTCTACAGCTGCAATATCCTTTTCAGATAATCCATCATATAAATCCATAACTTTTTTCATTTGACCTGATTCTAAATTAATTTTAAATAATTCCTTTTGTGTTGTCACTTGCATATGAGCATTTTTACCTGTTTCAACACTGTCACTTTTACTGATAGATAAATACATATCATTACCATCAAACGCAATATTTCCAGCTTCAAATTGATAACCTTCTTCTAGTTGACAGAGTTCCTTCCGATTTTGTCCATCTAAATCCATTTGATAAATATGTGGCGAAGACTTCATTGGTGAGGCGAAACCATTACCTGAAAGTTGCATAACTTCACCTGTTAGTTCTAAAAAATAAAGATGATCTTTATAAACAAACAATTCTGATATATTCCCAAAAGGAACATAAGATGTACATGATTCATCTTTATGTTTGCATTCTGGCTTATTACACAAATAAATCTCCTGACCCGTTGAATAATCAGTGTAAAGAAGATGGGTTTCTCCATCATCATTATGAACTAATCGGTAATATCCATCATCATTTCCATCTCCTTCTTCTGATAAATACTTCCATTCCTTTAAAACTAAATTTTCTTTCTGTGTTGTTTTACTGTTTGTTTCTTTTTTATTCTTTATTTCTTGTTTTTGACAAGCAACCAACAAAAAACAACATAATATAAATATAACCTTTCTCATTTTCATCACCCTCATCACTATAACAAATTCCTGTATCTAAATTGTAAATAGCACTCATATGAGTGCTATTCTACAAATATATGAAATCGTTTTGGGGAAGGTAAATATAATATTGAAGTATTAATTCTAATATTTTGTTGTTGATCTATAATTTCATTATAAAAAGATATACGCAATTTTGCTTGATATGATTCATAACCCTCTTGATTATAATTCCAATCATCTATATCATCTAATTCTAAATATTTAATCATATTCCATAGTAATTCTTTTATCTCTTTTTGATTGAAATCTAAATGATGATTTTGAGTTAATGAGATAGATGTTATTTTATGAGTTTTCCCATCCATATTGAAATCAATAAATTTATCATTATCACTATTCAAACGATAAATTTGCTCTAAAAAATATTGTCCAATATTTTCTTTTTTATTTTTTTTAATTGTACCAAAAGTTAATTGATAATCTTTTTTTGTAGATGTTTCTAATATATCATGGGATATTATTTTATTTTGAATAAGTTTTTGTATTTCTTGACTATATATTGTTTGTATTTTTTTCAAATCTTTTTGTTTCTCTTTTGAATATGAATAATATTTTTTAATATTATAACTTTCTTGTACAATTTCGTCATAGTCTTCCATAATATAATCATATTGATATAAATAAGAGATAAGTGGGTGTTTTTTTAATATTTCTTGAGTCTTACCTCCATCTATTTCTCCTACTCTATTATGATTTGTATAATCCTGAATAATAAAAGAAACTATTGGCAAACAAAAACATAGCCCAATAAGTAAAATTCCTATTATTCTCATTTTTATTTTATTCATCCTTAACCTCCAATTCAAAAGATATGATTGTACCTTCATTCAACTTTGACTCAATATTTAAATCAGTTTGATGAAGAGTGCATATACGTTTTACAATCGCTAAGCCTAATCCTGCTCCACCTTGTAAACGCGCTCTAGACTTATCTGCCATATAAAAAGCTTCAGTTACTTTTTTTGTATCTTCTTCACTCATTCCAATACCTTCATCTATAACAGAAACAAGAATTTTAGAATCATAACATTTTGTTTTCACTTTTATTGTTTGTCCTTTTTGACTTGCTTTGATTGCATTATCAATTAAATTACGAAGAAGTATAAACAGTAAATCATCATGAGATAAAACTTGAATATCTATAGAATCAAAGATAAACCTATACTCATTTGCTTTTGAGTCGTAATATTCTTTGAGTTGAGAAAAAACAGATTGCAAAGAAATAAATTTTAATTCTGCTTGCGAATCCCCCATCGAAAGCAATTCCATTAAAGCATAAGAAAGTCTTTCTAATCGTTTAGCTTCTGTATAAATATACTGAGCAGCTTTTTGTCTTGTTTCTATGTCACAATCACATGTTCTTAATAAATCTGAAAACCCTAGGATTGCTGTCATGGGGGTCTTAATTTCATGAGAAAAACTCCCCATGAATTCTTCTTTTTGAATCACATTCTCTTTTAATTGATGAATTGTTAATTCATTCATTGCAGCCATCTTATCAAAACTTTGTGAAAGCTCACCAATTTCATCTTCACTCTTTATACATGTACGTACACCATATTCTCCTCTTGCTATACGTTGACTGACTTTATTGAGCTTGTGAATTGGTTTTGTTATATATTGAGCAACAAATTTTAAAATAAAAAATGCTAATGAAAACATGAATATGCTTGTGATGAAAAAGCTTTGAAGTTGTCTATCTCTTTCTTCATAACAATAGCTCATATCATAATAAGCTGTTAAATAGAATTTTTCTTTGCCTAGTTGTATATCGGTTGTAATAAACATAAGTTCTTTATTATTAAATGCTTGAAAGTAATATTTTTGGTTATTTTTTTCTGATATAAAGGAATGATAATCTTTATTCATATTAGAAAATATAAATTTATTATTTTGACTTAATGCATAGCCAGTTTGATTTTTTGATAAATGATGGAATAATTCTAGATAATATGTCACCTGCTCAATCATTTCCTGTCTTTTTTTATTGTAATCTTCAGAATATGCCTTTTCTAAAAGATGTGTTTGTAAATTATAGATTTCTAATTCATAAGATGAAATGTTTTGTTGAATCGCACTCTCTAAAAGATGATGATGATTTTGCGATAAAATAAATATTTCACCTATTGAAAAAACAACAACTAAAGTTAAAAGACAAGACCATATCATTTTTTCTACAAATTTCATATATGGTCCTCCAACATATATCCGACTCTAAATATAGTCTTAATTTGATGATTCCAATTTAATTTCTTTCTTAATCTCTGTATATGTAAGTCTAATGTTCTACTTTTATCATTTTCTTCTCCCCATACTTTTTCATAGAGAGTTTCACGATACAGTGCTAAATTCTTATTTTGTACAAGATATAATAAAAGATCATATTCTTTATAAGTAAGTTCTATAACTTTATTATTTTGTTTCACTTGTCTTGCAGATGTATTGATTTCGATATCCAGTATATGAATAACTTCTCTTCCTTTATGATATCTTCTTAAAACACTTTCAACTCTTGCGATTAATTCATCAATAGAAAATGGTTTTACAAGATAATCATCAGCTCCCATATTTAATCCTTTGACACGCTCCTTAATACTTCCTTTTGCAGTTACAAAAATAACTGGTATTCCTAATGGTTCTATATATTCTAATAGTTCATAACCATTGACATAAGGAAGCATAATATCTAATAAAACTAAATCATAATCATTCTCAGAAAGTAAATCTGCACCTTCTTCACCATTACTTGCACAAACACAATGATATCCTACTCTCTCTAAATTCATTTTTATTAAATCTAAAATAGCTTTTTCATCTTCTACAATTAATATATTTGTCATTTTTATCACCATTATTATTATAAGTCATAGTTTTATCCAAATTGTATCATATCTATATTTTATCAAAAAAGAGTCAACTCATAATGAGTTAACCCTTCTGGCAGATTTCTTATTTATAATCAATTTTTTTGATTGTTATATAAGCTCCTATAGCACATAGTGCTAATATAGCATATGGTACAATGATAAATGGATCATTTGTCTTTGCACTATTAACTTTCTTATTTTCTTTTTTATCAACTACTTGTTTGTTATCTAATTTTATTTTATCTCCTAATACATCTTTTTCTATTTCATCATCAGGTATTGCAATCGGTTCTTGAGGTGTTTCTTTATCATCTGGTTGAACAGGTGTTTGTGGTATATTAGGTTCAACTGGTTGATTTGGTTGTTCTATAACAACTTCCTTTAATCCTTTTATAGCATTTTGAAGTTCTAATACTGATGCTTCTACTTCATTTTGAGTTGCTGTTTCTTTATTCAATACAGCTTTAGCATCCTTTAATGCTTTACTAAATACTTCCCATGAATCAGCTGTATATTTTGATTCATCATATTCCTTGACTTCATCATATAAAGTTTTTAATTGAGTCTTATCTGCTAATAATTGTAAACTATTCATTTTATCTTGAACTAAAGATTCCATTTCTGTTATCTTATCTTGTGAAGGATAAGTTTGTAATAATTCTTTTGCTTGAGATAATACATCTTTTAAATCACTTATAGTTGATGATACATAATCTGCTTGATTAATCAATTTTTCTTTTGCTTCATTAACCAAATCATTTAACTTAGAAAAATCTCTTACTTGTACATTAACTTCTACAACTTTACCACTTTCATGAACAACATTATATGTTTCATTATCATTATTTAAAACTTCTTGCCCATTTTGCCATGACCATCCTTCTGGTAATGTGATTGTTGATAAAGTTTCGCCTTTTTTACCTCTTAATTCATATTCAGTTGGGAATTTTCTTTCCTCTACAGTTAAAGTCATTGTACGTCTAGCAAATTTATAGTCTTTAGTACCATCTGGAACATGATTACTCTTATATTCTACATTGCTTGGAATCGCAGAATAATGAATATTATATGTACCAACTGGCAAATTAGCCAAACTATCTATATCATCTTTTCCATGACATAGCAAATCAACACTTGTACATCCTCCAACATTAGTAAACATTGGTTCGTTTTCTACTGAATAATCAACAAAATAACCCTTCGAAGTTGTAACTTCTTTAAGTAAATCAGGAGTATCTCCCTCTATCATTGTTATATTTTTTAAACCATTAAGTTGAGGTGCAGACGCATAATATGCATCAGCAGCTGCTTGTTGTTCATTATTACGAGCATAATATACATAATCAATTAAAAATTCAGTTCCAGCTAAATTTGTACCTGCATCTCCAGGCCAATTTCCACCCATTGCTAAATTCATTTGAATATATTGTGGTCTATTCAATGCTTTTTGTGCAATTCTATTTTTAGCAATACTTGTATCACTATAATCTGCAGTACAAACAATTTGATCATCAACATACCATTCTACTTTATTTTCTGACCAATTAATACCAAAAATATGATAATCGTTATAGAAATCTTCACTAATTGTATAACCTTGTCCAGCAAGTTTTCCATTATCCTCATTTAATCCATCATCTGTATGAATTGTCTGCCAAACAGTTCTATTACCTGCACCACTTTCAGTTCCAGTTAATTCCATAATATCAATTTCACCACAACGAGCCCAGCCATACCCTTGCTTAGAATCAATACGTCCATCTAAAACAAAATCAGCTCCTAATGTCCAAAATGCTGGAAACACACCTTTTCCTTTAGGTAATTTTGCTTTCATTTCAATTCTTCCATATAAAAATTCATATTTACCATGAGTTCTCACACTTCCAGAATCATAAATAACCTGTCTATTTCCTCTTGGATTTTTATATTGATCTTCTAACGCACGATCTGTTGCTTTTAAAACTAATTTTCCATCTCTCATGAAAACATTTTCTTCACTATTTGTATAGTGTTGCTGTTCAACACCACGTATACTTCCAAGTTCATAACCCCATTTAGAATTATCTAACTTTGTATCATTAAAATCATCAGCCCATATAGTATTATAATTTTCATCTTTTGGTTCTTCAATATCCTTAGAGACCTCTTTTAATGAAACATTGTCAATATATACTTGTCCATCATAAACACCACCACTATTTGTATCGCTCCATTTAATAAACGCTACTCCAACAGAAGTTTGTGTTTTTGTAGTAAATTCATATTCAAAATCTACCCACTCTAATCCTGTACCTTCTATTTTCTTTTCAATAGCTCCTCCAGAATAATGACTTGATAAATCTGGACTCTTAACAGCAAAAATCACTTCTCCTCCTGTTTGTACAGCCACTTTTGCTTTAAGCACATATGTTGTATTAGCCTTTAATTCTAATGTTTGATAAAGAGAAGCATTATTTGTTTGAGAAGGTAACATCCCATAATATTGACCTTCATATGCGATATATTGTCCATCCCACATGTTATTCGAAATTGTTGATGTTCCTATCATTTTCCATGAATTATTTCCATTTTCAAAATTACCATTTGCTATCAACTCAGGCTTAGCCTCTTTAATACTAACATTATCTATGTATGCAGCATTTCTATAAGCATTACTAGAAGTATTTTCTTCCCATTTTACTAATGATATAAGAATAGATGAATGACTTCCACTATTAAAAGTTGCTTCAACAGGTGTCCATTCACTTCCACCATACTTCTCATCAAATAAAACAGTTCCAGAATTAGCTTGTAATTGAGCATTTGTTCCACCACGTACACATAAATTAACTTTTGCATCATCTGCATTTGTTTTAATATAAGCTTTAATTGTATATTCTTTATTTGGTGTAACATTCACAATTTGTCCAATATAAGAATTCCCATTGTTACTTGGTAACATTCCTGAGTGAGTTCCATCTCCATAACTTACGCCACTTGCAATACTCTTATTTTTACCTTGATTCCAGGCAGAACCACCTTTTTCAAAATCTCCATCAGCTATTAATTCATCTGACTTAGTTTGTCCCCTGTCAAGTTCAATTAAGTCATATTCTGTATCAACAGTATTTGCTGCTACAGGAAATACATTTCCCATCACCAAACTTGACATTAATAATAAAAATATCATTTTCATTTTTCTTTGTTTTCCCATACTATACTCCTTCTATTTTTCAACGTGTAAGTGCATACACATCTACATATATATTAACATCTTTAAGTAAAATATATTTCAGGCTTATAAAATATCAAATTCATATAAAAAAAGAGTCAATCCCTCATAATGAATCAACTCTTCTATTAGATTAATTATTTATAATCAAATTTCTTGATTGTTATATAAGCTCCTATAGCACATAATACTAATATAGTATATGGCATAATGATAAATGGATCATTTGTCTTGGCACCATCTGCCTTTTTATTGTTATCTTTTTGATCAACAACTTTTTCATTATCCACTTTTACCTTATCTCCTAATACATCTTTATCAATTTTATCGTTATCTCCAGGTTTTACTGAATCTTTTATAGCTGATTTTAATAATTCATCTATAACTTTTTGTAAATCTTTTGCATATTGATCAACTTCGCTTTGTTTAGTGAAATCCTTATTAAAATCTATACTATTAATAACATCATTTAAATTTTTAACCTTACCTGCATCATATATTGATAAATCACTTGGAACTTTCTTTAATAATTCATTAACCTTTGTATAATTAGCTAATTTATATTTAAGCTCTTGAATTGCTTTAGAAATAGCCTTTGCATAACCATCTACTTTTTCCTGTTCATCAATCTCTTTATTATATACAACAGCTTGAATTGCTTTGTTAAGATTTTGAACTGATTTTTCATCATAGATAGATAAATCATTTGGAACTTTTTCTAACACTTCTCTTATTCTTGTATAATCAGCCCCACCATAAACAAGAATTTCATAAATAACAGGATCAACTGCCCTATCAAAAGTCAATTTCACTGCAAGAATAGATGATTGAATATCAAATAACTTCCATGCCCTATCTAATGTACCAATATCTTTCCAATTTCCATTTAAATCTTGAACTCCCACCTTTGCATTAGTTATAGATTTTTGATCTTGTAAGATACCAATTTTTAATACATCTTTACAAGTTGTCATTGGATAAATCAATTCTTGACCATCTTTTATTTCTAGAATATTTGAATGTGTTGTGATATTTTGATCATCAATAAAATGACTATTGTTAATATTGATAGTGCTATTTTTATCAATATATTTTAAATCACTTGCATCAACGGTCTTATTAAATTCAATTTCATAAACCTGTAGCCAATTGCTATTCTTTACAGTTGCGACAAATCTTATATATCTTGCAACAGTACCATTCAATGAAGATGTTGCTAAATATTTATCACCTTCAACAACATAATCAGAAACTGACATTTTTTCACCAACATCAGACCAAGTTTTTCCATCTTGTGAAATTTGAACTTTCATTTCTTTAAATCCATCAACTTCTCCAACTTTTTTAGGATTAACTGCAAACCATATTGAATAGTCATGTACAGAAATAGTTGAACCTAAATCGACTTGTATATAATTTCCTACCTTTGTTGCAGCTCCTGAATAGAATTTTGTATCCATATTCCCATCCATAGCTTTATCAATTATAAATTCAGATTTATATTCTTTCATATCTGTACTTAAAACAGAAGTATTGGCAGAAGTATCTAAAGTTTGATTATATTTGATTTCATAAACCTTTACAGGATTTTCACTTGATTCACCTGTTACAAAACGAATATATCTTACTAAGTTTCCATCTAATCCAAATGTAGCGATACTATGATTTCCACTAGTTGTATATTTATCACTTGATAAATAATCACTTGTATCTGTCCATGTTTTTCCATCTAATGATGTTTGAAGTTTCAAGTTCTTGAAAGCTTCATTTTTATCCAAATAAATACTTGCATCATATAATGGAACTAATGTACCAAAGTCTACACTTATATAATCACCATTTTGTGATACTCTATTTGTAGTTAATGATGTATTCATATCATTATCCATGATTTTATCTGTTTTTGTATCAACAGGTATGTTTGTATCTACTTGAAGATGATTACCATAATCTAAATAAGTTGCATCATAATCAATTTCATAAATCTTTGTCCATGTATCAGTTGTTCCTGAGGCAACAAAACGGAAATATCTTGCTGTTGCACCCTTTGCATCAAATACAATTTTCTTCATTGTATCATCTACATCAATATAGTCACTAACACTTTGAGCTTTTCCAACTTTTGTCCAAATCACACCATCTTTAGAAATTTCTAATTCTGTAGAAACAAAACCATCAACTTTACCTTTACTGATACCATTGTATAATTCAACTTTATTTAAAGTTGCAAGATTTCCTAAATCAACAGTTATATAATTATTATCTTTTGCATAACTATTTGACCAGAAACATGTTGTCATATCACCATCAACGGCGTTATTCAAAACATTTGTCTTATATGTTGATAAATCTGATGTCACATTGACAAATAATGGTTGATATCCTTCAGTTATAGATAACTGTTTCATATCCAATTGTGCATTATCTTTTGTACTTACAATTCGTACATATGCGCCAGTCACAACTTCTTGATTTGTTATATGATTATCATCAACTGATCCAATATCATTCCATGACAAACCATTTAATGAATATTGTAATTTAAATGCATCATTTTGAGAAATATTGGCATCAATCTTATAAAGATTCATAGCTTTTGGTAAAGCAATAGTAATATAATCATCTTTATTCATTGTTGTTTTAATATTAGAAATTGAATATGTTGATCCATCTTTCTTTACTTTTTGAATATCTAGATTATCTACATTTGTTATCATTCTTTCATGAATTGTTGGATAATCAATATTTAAATTTAATATTTCCCTTATACTATTTATACTCTTTTCTAATAAAGGAGTAATACGATAAGAACCAACAACAATATAAGATTGTCCTTTAATTGTATCAATAATATGAGAACCACTCTTAGATAATGTATTTTCTAATTCAGATATCTTATCAATTGTTTTTCCTATATCACCTTGTAATGCATATTCATAGCCTTCCATTGCAGCAGTTCCTGCTTTAGCCATATCTTCATAAGCATCTATATGTTTTTCAACTTCAGATAACAAATTCTGATTTTTAATTTTTCTTAATGCTTGAACATCATTCAACATTTGTTTGAATTTTGCTTTCATATTAGCAATTTCAGTTTTAAAATTATCTCCATATTTTAAGGCATTTTCAAATCTATCAAGATCTTCTTTTAAATATTGAGATTCTTCTAATTTAAATCCTGATTTTCTTTCTGGTAAATCAATATAACTAATATTATCTGCAAAACGTTCAAATTCTTCATTGGCTTCTGGAACTAACTCTTTAATTGAACGTTTCCAACTTGAAACACTATCAAACGCAGAAGTATTCCATGCATAGTCAGCACCACTAAAAACAGTCACTTTTGATGCATCTGCTTCTGACATAGGATTCAAGAAGAAACTATTAATATTATCAACATCATTATCTAAAATATCTAATGATCCCATCAATAATTTTCCATAACAATAATCTGTAACAGGATAATTCCACCAAACACCTAAATCTCTATCTACACCTGTTTTCTTTTTTGGTGTTTCAAAATAATCTTTAGTAATCGCAGACATTGTATGTTGCCCTGTCCACAATACAACTGTGTCAGGATGAATTGTTTTCATAAATGGAGTAAAATATTTTGCCCAATCTCCACCCCAGCTATTATTGTATCGTGATGTTACAGTAATAAATGGTTTTACATCTCCATATTTTTCATTTAAATATTTATAAACATCATTAATAAGTTTAGCATGCTTTTCTCCATCAGCAATACTTAAATCTAAATCATCATAGAAAATACCAAACTGACGAACACCTAAGCTATAAACTTGTTCAAATTTCGCAATTAAAGTTTCATAATCTCCACTACCATTTGTAAAATTATAATCTGCACCTGGATGAATTGTCCAACAGAAATCCATATTGTTTTCATGAGCAATTTTAACTAAATCAGAAATATGTTTAGCTTCTTGCGTTGGATAGAGTTTTCTCCATTCATCTCTATGATAAATATCATCTTTTGGAGCATAAATATATGTTGTCATCTTATATTTTGATGTATCTTCAAATAAACTTGCTCTTTCTTCAAATGTCCAAGGAAATCCATAGAATCCTTCAACATATCCTCTAAACTCAACATCAGGATAATCTGAAATAGTAACTTCAGCTAAATGATTATCAGCTGTCTTTTGTTCAAAGATTTGTAATAATGACATAACTCCATAATATACACCATCTTCATCTGAACCAATGATTGTGATTTGACCACTCTTATGTTCATCATTACTTAGATTCATGACATATCCTTGTTTCTTCTCTAAAGCCTTTTGACTATCTTTTACTGAATCACAAATAACACATTCTTTATCACAATCGTTTGCTAAAATAATTACTGGATTAGTTCCAACTTCATTAACAATCTGATATGTATATCCATTCTTCTCTAATAATTGTTGTACTTTTAGTAAAGTTGCTTGATCTTGTTCACCATGAACTAGAATATCAACTGTTTTTCCGTTAAGTAGCATACCATTATTAGAATCATAAGTAATATCTTGAACTGTTGGATAAATAGAAACTGTTGTCTTTGCAGTAATAATATCATTATCAATTGTTAATAATGCATTTCTTAATTCAATAATTGATAAACGAATATCATTATTAAAGCATTCTTTATCTGCTATCAATTTTTCTGCATTTGAAATCATCTTAGCATATTTTTGATAGTTTTGTCTTAACATTGTTCCTTCAACTGTACCAACTTCAATTTTATCAAGTTTTGCTTGAACTTCTTTTATTGCTTTTTCTAACTCTACATTTCGTTTTTCATATGCTTCAATTTCATAAATTGAATATCCATAATTTCCTGAAGGTTCTAAAAGTTCTAATTTAATATATCTTACAGATGTATCTATATCAGTAAATACTCTTTCTCCTTTATTTCCATCAGTAACCTCTTGAATCAAAGTATAATTTTGTCCATCTTTTGAACCTAATACATTATATTTTTTAGCATATGAAGATTCAAATGTGACTATTACTCTATCAAGAGAATATTCTTTTTCTAAATCAACAACAACTGATTCAACTGGATTTTCTTTATATGCAGCACCATTGTATGCATTACCCCAACGTGAATCTAAATCACCATCTGTGATATGAGAATAATCAAATTTATTGTTTGTATTCTTATATGTTGAAGTTGTTGTTACTTTTTTATCAAGTGCTATATTTGTATAAATTCTTGAATCTGGATTTTTTTCATATACTTCTAATTCATATAGTGCATATCCATATTTATACTTATCACTTTTTGGTGCATGGAAAGCTAATCGTACATACTGTGTTTTAACGTTTCCTAATCCATCATATTCTATTCTTTGTTTATCCTCATATGGTACATTATCTTTAATATCTTTAATATCAAAGAAAGTTTTTCCATCCAATGATCCTTGAATTGTAAAATCTTTAGCATAAGCTTTTTCCCATGAAATAGCTATCATATCTATTGGATACACTGCCCCTAAATTAACAGTTAAATTTTCTTCTAGATTACCATTACCATTGTTATAACCATTTGTATCATTATATTTCACTTGCCATTTATTAGTATCTATCTTTCCATCAACAACATAATTTGCTCCATAACCAGTTTTTGCATAGGTTGAAGAAGCACTTGTTTCTTTATTAAGGGCAAGATTTGGATATCTTGCTTCTAAATTATCAATTGCTTTTTGAATATCACTAACTGCTTGATCAATATCATCTTGTGTAGCAGTAGATGATAATGACTTCGCTTTTTGTACCTTTTCTTTAACGATATTTAATGTAGCATCAGAATATTTTTCTTCATTGATTTCATCTACTTTTTTATAGATTTCATCTAATGCTACTGTATCCTTTGCCTCATATACTTCTAATTCATAAATTGAATAACCATATTGGCTAGCAGGAGTATGCATAGCTAATCTTACATATCTTGTTTCTACTGCATCCAATTCATGAACTTCAGTTTCACCAGTACCTTTTGTAATATCTTTGATATCAAAGAAAGTTTCTCCATCAAGCGATCCTTGAAGAGTATAACTTGTCGCATGTGCTGCTTCCCATGAAATAGACACAGTTCCAATATTGTAAGTATCTCCTAAATCAACCGTTATTGTTTCTTCAGTGTCTCCTTGACCTCTATTAAATGGTGCAACATTATATGCATTCCCCCAACGAGTACCCATGTCACCATCAACCGCATGAGCCACTGCAAATGTACTTTTAGCATAAGTAGATGAAGCAACTACATTCTTCATATATGCTAAATTACTTGTATTATATTCTAAATTCTTAGGAACATAAATTTGGAAAATCTCATTAATTTCATCATCTGAGACACTTGCTAGTGAAGATGTTGGATTCTTTGAAATATTAAAAGCTCTTTCTGTGAAATTTCCCCACCATGAAACATCAACGACAACTTGATTTGATGAAACATTCCCTGGTCTTACAGCTGCAGTATTCACTCCTCCATTGATCCATCCTTCTGGTCTATATTGCCATCCATCAGCAATCACAATGACAGAGCCAACTGGTAAAGTTGCTTTTGTAAATTTTTGTGTGACTACAAAATTTGGAGCAATAGCACTTGTTGTATCCATAGTATAATGTTTATCATTTTTTGCTGATGAATTATAGAATCCACCATTTGTTAATGTAAGTGAAGCTCTCTCTAATTCAGAAAGATCTATCTGATATTGAGATTGAGTCACTTCATATGGTTTTGAAAAAGCATTTTTTACTGATTCAATAGCCATTGCTTTTTCTTTATCACTCACACCACTTGGTTTATATGATAATTTATCAATATCTAAACCAGTAAAAGCATGTGCAAAAGTGATTCCTGCAATATATCTTCCTACATCATAAGTTAAATGATAACCATCTCTTGTAAGAGTATCTCCTATAAAAGATGATCTTGCATTTTGAACAGATGTTCCTGTAGGAATTACAAAATCAATATCTTTATTTGTATCGATTTTGTTTTGAACAGCCGATACAATCGCATTATACATTGTTTTTTGATCTTTATTATAATTTTTAAAATCTGCATGACTAGAATTACCTTGATATGCCCATGTCATATTCCAACCAAATTGAGCATCTGGTTGCAATTCTCTAACAATATCCATTAGTTCTTGTAAATCATCATAAGTATCAGGTAAACCACTACTTCCACTTGCTTGTTGAAAAGTAATATAATCCCAATCCTCACTTAATACAGCTGTTTTTATGCTTGTACTTTTTGTTGTTACCCAACTACCACTATCATTAGTATAGTATGTATAAGCATTAGAATCGCTTTTTGCATTTTCAAGATGAGTTGCTAAAGCACATCCACCAATGTATAAATTCCCTAATTTTACATTTTTTACACCTAAATCTTTAGCGATTTCATATAGATATTGTTGACTATCTACTGAAAAACTATTTCCTATACTTAATACTTTAAGGGTTTGATCTTCATTCCACTTTGAGTCAACTTCATATCCATAAGAGTTTTTAATATGCATTGGTAAAATCCCTATACATAATACTAAAACCATTATTATTTTTAGAAATCTTTTACATTTTCTCATGTCTTTTCCTCCCTTCAATAAGAAAACTCTGTATTTTTTTATATCCCTCCTTATCTTATAAACCCAAAATATATATCATAATATGAATCATTTAATGAATTGTTATAATATCTCACACCCTTTCTTTTTTTTATTTCTGTATTTGGCTATCCAAATAGTTTAGGGGTCACAATTTTAGGGGTCAACTTTAGGGGTCAACTTTAGGGGAATACTCTTATTTCATATTCATGAAAAAACAACAGCTAAATTTTATTAGTTGTTGTTTCTTTTTTATAGTTCTTTTATCATTTATATTGTCTAGATACTATGAAAGGAACTATATGAATAATGATATCATGAAATTTTTAAACATTGAAGATAAAGATTTAATCATCACTAAAGTTTTAACTAATGGTAACACTAAAGAAATTCATCTGGAAAAATCTCTGAAAGTTGAATATTGCCCTTCTTGTTCTTCAAGAATGTACTCAAAAGGTAAATATATCAGAAAAATTAATCATCCTATTTTACAAGATGGCTATCAGCTGATTCTCTTCGTTGCTCAAAGAAAATGGAGATGCACTAATCCTCAATGTAATCTTTACTTCAATGATCAATTTAACTTTATCAGTAAATATAAACAATCTTCCAATATAACACCCTATATGATTCTTAACGAAATGAAAGATATACATATAACAACTGCTGATGTCGCTAGAAAATATAATATCTCTGACACTGCTGTTCACTATATTTTTCTTCAATATCTTCATATCCAACGTCTTCCTCTACCTGAGATACTTTCTGTTGATGAAGTATTTTTAGATATTGACTACAAACATCGTTATGCTTTGGTCCTCATGGATTTCAATACTTTGGATATTGTTGATATTCTCCCTAACAGATGGGAAAAAACGACAAATGCTTATTTTTTGTCTATACCCTTAGATGAACGTAGAAAGGTCAAATATCTTATTTGTGACATGTACAATCCATATATCAACTATACAAAAAGATATTTTCCTAACAGTATAGCTATTATTGATAGCTTTCACGTTGTTTCCTGGATTCTTTCAAAAATCAACCACTATATTAATGATGTAAAAAAGAAATTTCAAATAAGGGATAAAAAACTCTATGAAGAATACTGTAAAAAAAATAATAAACCCATTGATTTTAAAAATACACCTGTCTCTAAGGAGGTTTATTTGCTTAACAATTTCAAATGGCTATTATTACAAAATGTAGAGAATATAGATTATCAGAACACACCAAGATATAATCACAAGCTCAAGGCCTATTTAAACACTTATGACTATGAAAAAATGTTTTTTCAATTAGATGTCAGCTTTATGCCTATAAGACGTCTAAAAGAAAAATATATTGAATTTAACCAAACAAAAGAAAAGGATTTAAACAAAGTTAGTGCTCTTTTAAATGATTTGATCATTCTTTATTCTCAATCATCATTAATTATGTTTAAAGAATTTTCTGACCTTCTTAAAAAACATAAACAAGAAATTATCAATTCTTTTATTTATGTAACTGATACCGATGGTCATGAAAGAAGACTTTCTAATGGTCCTATGGAAGGCTATAATAGAACCCCCAAAGATTTCAAAAGAAATTCCAGAGGATTAAGTAATTTTGAATATGCACGAAGCAGATTGATCTGGGCTAGCAGAAAAAATGAGCCTGTTCTATCTATACCAAAATCAAAACAAGAAGTATAT
>Ga0137297_10557_pt1 | contig 26907 bp, 37 predicted proteins | sample RamsorincwithD2O_FD_97191 | JGI IMG/M metagenome (GOLD analysis project Ga0137297, IMG submission 97191) | Mouse cecal microbial communities from Vienna, Austria - Mucin amended with D2O | ecosystem: Host-associated > Mammals > Digestive system > Large intestine > Cecum | place: Austria: Vienna... | reverse complement strand
TCAATAAATATCGCTGATGAAAAGAGGAAACATCATATCTCTTTTGGCAAGCAGTATAATGAGAAAAAAGATGAGCTGATATTACACTGTTTACCAGGTTATTACATTCCAAATTCATCAAATCATCATTTTTTATTCACCAATAAATCCGTAAGAATATGACAATAGAAGAAGCTAAAAGCATACGAATAGCCGACTATCTATACAGCTTGGGTTATTCACCAGTAAAACAACAAGGAATAAACCTTTGGTACAAATCCCCGTTTCGGGAAGAGAGTGAAGCATCGTTCAAGGTAAACACCGAGCGCGAACAATGGTATGACTTCGGTTTGGGAAAGGGCGGAAACATCATTGCACTGGCTGCACATTTGTATGCTACCGACCATGTACCTTACATCTTGAAACGAATAGCGGAACAGACACCCCATGTGCGCCCGGTATCTTTCTCTTTTGGAAAGCAAAGCTCTTCCAAGCCGAGTTTCCAACAGTTGGAGATTGTTCCGTTGTCATCTCCTGCCCTGCTTGCCTACTTGCAAGGTAGAGGAATAAATACAGAACTGGCGAAAAGAGAATGTAGTGAAGCCCGTTTCACCCACAACGGCAAGCGGTATTTCGCCATCGCCTTTCCCAATGTATCGGGTGGATATGAAATCCGCAACCGCTATTTCAAGGGCTGCATCGCCCCAAAGGAAATTTCCCATATCAAACAGCCGGGAACAGCAAGGGAAACGTGTTATGTGTTCGAGGGATTTATGGACTATCTTTCATTCCTTACTTTGAGATTGGAGAATTGTCCGAAATATCCCAAACTGGACAGGCAAGATTATATGGTGCTGAACTCCGTAGCCAATATTTCCAAAGCCCTCTATCCTTTGGGGAGCTACGAGCGCATCCATTGTTTCTTTGACAATGACCGTGCAGGAATGGAAGCACTCCAACAAATTCGTATGGAATACGGCAGGGACTTATACATCCGTGATGCTTCACAGACCTACAGTGGATGCAAGGACTTAAACGAATACCTACAGAAACAGACTGAAAGAAACAGGCAAGTCCGGTCTGCAAAGGAAACGCACAGCCGACCACCGAAAAAGAAAAACGGCTTTCGGTTATAGCCCACTATAACTACACGCTTCGCTTTCGTAGTTGTGGGCTCTCCCGAGGGGATTAGGGCTTTGCCCTAATGACCCACTCAGGGCGTTTCTTCCCTGAGAACCCAGACCAAAGAGTGACCCTCTCTTTGGAAACTCCGCTTATGGGTCGCACCCCTAAGAACCCCTCTGCGAAAGCGAACAAAGTAATCTATCGTAAACAATAAATCAGAATAGTAGTATGGCAACAAAATCAAGCATACATATCAAACCTTGCAACACCAAATTAAGCGAGGCTCACAACAGGAGGACTGCCGAGTATATGCGTAATATCGGAGAGTCCAGAATCTACATCGTACCCGAACTATCTGCTGACAACGAGCAATGGATAAACCCGGACTTCGGCAATCCGAATTTACAAACACACTACGACAACATTAAACGGATGGTAAAAGAAAAGACAGGTCGTGCCATGCAGGAGAAAGAGCGGGAGCGCAAAGGAAAGAACGGAAAAATCATAAAAGTGGCAGGATGCTCGCCCATCCGTGAGGGCGTGTTGCTCATCAAACCGGACACCACATTGGCAGACGTGAAGAAATTTGGCGAGGAATGCCAAAGACGATGGGGCATCACTCCGCTTCAAATCTTCCTGCACAAAGATGAAGGGCATTGGCTGAACGGACAGTCTAATGCAGAGGACAAGGAAAGTTTCCAAGTAGGTGAAAAATGGTTCAAGCCGAATTACCACGCACACATCGTATTCGACTGGATGAACCACGACACAGGCAAGAGCCAAAAGCTCAATGACAATGATATGATGGAAATGCAGACTTTAGCATCCGACATTCTCCTAATGGAGCGTGGACAATCAAAAGCTGTTACAGGCAAGGAGCATCTGGAACGAAACGATTTCATCATCGAGAAACAGAAAGCCGAACTGCAACGTATAGATGAAACCAAGCGACACAAGGAACAACAGGTAAGTCTTGCCGAACAAGAACTCAAACTGGTAAAATCGGAAATACGCACGGACAAACTCAAAAGCGTAGCCACTGATGCTGCCACTGCCATAGCAAGCGGAGTTGGTTCTCTTTTCGGAAGTGGAAAGTTGAAAGAACTGGAACAAGCCAACGAGAATTTGCGTCAGGAAGTGGTCAAGCGCAATAAGGGTATTGACGAACTAAAAGCCAAGATGCAACAAATGCAGGAACAGCACGGCAAACAGATACGCAATCTTCAAGGAATACACAACCAAGAACTTGAAGCCAAAGACAGAGAAATATCACGGTTGAACACCTTGCTTGAAAAGGCGTTCAAGTGGTTTCCTATGCTCAGAGAAATGTTGAGAATGGAAAAGCTATGCGCTGTCATTGGATTTACCAAAGATATGATAGACTGTCTTTTGACAAAGAAAGATGCCATCAGATGTAATGGAAAAATCTATTCTGAAGAGCATAGACGAAGATTTGAAATTAAAAACGACATCTTCAAGGTAGAGAAGCATCCAACCGATGATAGCAAACTGGTACTGACTATAAATAGACAACCGATAAGCGAATGGTTCAAAGAGCAATGGGAGAAACTTCGGCAAGGTTTGAGACAACCAGCGGAAGAACCAAGAAAAAGTAGAGGATTTAAGTTATAAATCTGTTCTATATAATGCGAAGTATCAACAAAATAATTAATTTTGCATTTGGATAGAGGCAACTCATTCCAAGACATAAGAAAAAAAGAAGCGTTATGCTCATCTTGTAACTTGAAAACCTGAGAGCCTTTCAAATTTGATGCAAGAGATAGCATAGTGGTTCTCACGCATAAAGCGTGGGCTGCTATTGTTATATCTGCATCATAGGCTTTCTCAGGGCCGTCAAGTTAGATTGACATAGGTAGTCCGCGCTTCTGCATTTAATAATCCGCTCTGTTGGGCTGAGGAGCGAAAAAAGAAAAAATATGGAAATGAAATTCTGTCAGAGTTGTGGTATGCCACTGACTGACGACTATAAGGGAACGAATGCCGACGGTAGCCGCAATGAAGATTACTGCAACTATTGTTATATGGATGGCCGATTCATGCAGGACATGACGATGGAACAGATGATTGATCACTGCGCCCAATTCACCGATGAGATAAACAAGCAATCTGGGCAAAACATGACTGTAGAACAGGCTAAAGAGATGATGCGCCAATTCTATCCTAATCTCAAACGCTGGAAAAACAAGCCATGAGATATTGTTGTACGGTTTTATCCGTGTCAGATATAAACAAAGCCCGAAGTTTCTACGAAAACATATTCGGGCTGGAAGTCTATCAGGATTATGGACGAAATATCCTGTTCTCATGCGGTCTGGCTTTGCAACAGGATTTCGATTGGCTCATTGGCGTGTCCAAAGAGCAAGTCTATAAAAAGCCCAATAATGTTGAAATCGTCTTTGAGGAACATGATTTTGATGGCTTTCTGCAAAAACTGAATGATTATCCCTCACTCAAATTTTTAGGCAATGTCGTTGAGCATGATTGGGGACAACGGGTAATCCGCTTTTACGATTTGGATGGGCATCTCATAGAAGTCGGTGAGGAAATGAAAATGATCATAGAAAGATTCATTTCCAATGGAATGACTTTGGAAGAAGTTTCCAAAAGAATGGATGTTTCTGTTGATGACCTGCAAAGACTATTAAATTAAGCTCTATAAATATGGATATACAATGTATAATCAGTTTAGTCAAAGAGACTAAGGGGATAATCACAAATAGAGAGATGGTATCTCATGTAAAGGAAAAAGGAACTGCCGATTACGTTACTCAAGTAGATGTCTCCGTTCAGGATTTCTTGAAGAAGGCATTACATACACTCGAACCAGACATACAGTTTCTCGGAGAGGAAACCGGCTTACAGCGGATGGACGCAGACCTCTACTGGATACTTGACCCCGTTGACGGCACAACCAACCTCATGCACGACTATCAGCATAGTGTGGTATCATTAGCACTTTGTCGTCAGCAAGAGATTGTCATGGGAATTGTCTATGACCCGTTTCACGATGAACTTTTTTCTGCCGTCAAGGGAGAAGGAAGTTTCTTGAATGGCAAGCCTATACACGTTTCCTCTGCCATGAAACTTTCGGAAACTATCATAGGCATCGGCACGGCAAAAAGAGAACTGGCGAAAGAAAACTTTGCCCGTTTTCTCAAAGTTTATGAAAACTCCCAAGATGTCCGAAGACTTGGCTCAGCCGCTTTGGAGTTGGCATATACAGCCTGCGGCAGACAAGGTGGATATTTCGAGATATATTTGAATCCGTGGGATTATGCGGCAGGGATGCTTTTGGTACAAGAGGCCGGAGGAAAAGTGACTGACTGGAACGGAAATGCTCTTGATCCGGCTCAAGGATGCCAAGTAATCGGAACAAACGGACAAGTTCATGAAGAATTACTCAAACTATTATAATGAATATGATGAACAACGAAATTTTATACATACTCTTACCGGATTATGCCACACATGAAATAGTATATCTTTCACAGGCCATCGCTTCTGATGAATATGCGCTGAAAGAAACCCCGAAGTATGTCAATAAGGTTGTAGCTCCGACAATGGAGCCTGTAAAATCCATCAGTGGTTTCCGCACTTTACCTGATTACTCATTTGAAACGATGCCCGATGATTATGCGGCATTGGTGTTGATTGGCGGTTTCGGTTGGACGACACCTGTTGCAGAACAGGTCGAGCCGATTGTCAGGCAGGCCATAGAAAAAGGAAAGATTGTCGGTGCAATTTGCAACGGGACTTCCTTCATGGCAAAGTGCGGCTTCCTCAATACCGTAAAGCATACCGGCAACGGTTTGGAGCAACTAAAAATTTGGGGTGGCGACAATTACATCAATCCGGAAGGATATGCCCATGCCCAAGCAGTCAGCGACAAAAATATCGTGACAGCAAACGGTTCTGCCACACTTGAATTTGCAAAGGAGTTGCTCCTGTTACTTGAAAACGACACACCGGAACGTATCGAAATGTATTATCAGTTCAACAAGCAGGGCTTCTGCAAATTATTCCCTAAAAATTAGAACAATGTACGAACTCAAACAAGTAGGTCCACAGACTTATTATATAAATTGTCCGGCCAAGATTGGAGTGTATGTCCGGTCTGAATATGAGGTGTATTTTATAGACAGCGGAAACGACAAGGAAACCGCAAAAAAAGTATTGAAAATTGCAAATACTAACGGTTGGATAATAAAAGGTATTCTCAACACCCACTCCAATGCCGACCATATAGGTGGTAATGCGTATATTCAAGACAAGACCGGCTGTTCCGTGTTCAGTTCCGGCATCGAAGCTGATTTCACCCGCCATCCTGTTCTTGAACCGTCATTTCTTTATGGCGGCTATCCCTGCAAGAGCTTGAGAAATAAATTTTTGATGGCGAAAGAGTCGATAGTCACTGATTTTTCTTCTCCTGATTTTCCAAAGGAAATAGAGATAATTCCTCTTCCCGGACATTTCTTTGATATGGTCGGATTCCGGTCTCCTGACAATACGGTGTTTATTGCCGATTGTGTCAGCAGTACCGCCACACTGTCAAAGTATGGGGTGACGTTCATCTACGATATAGCTGCTTATCTTGACACGCTGGCTAAAATTGAAACGCTGAAAGCAAATATCTTCGTTCCGTCACATGCCAACCCGTGTATGGATATTAGAGAACTGACAGAGATTAACCGACAGAAAGTCTTTGAAATTGAACAGGCAATTAAAACAATATGCCTCATACCGAAAGACACAGATGGTATCATCAGTGAAGTATTCAGGACGTTTGGCCTGACAATGACGATTGAACAATATGTGTTGGTTGGTTCTACCGTCAGGTCTTATCTGTCATGGATGAAAGACCGTGGTATTTTGGATTATACTATTGACAATGCTACGTTATTATGGAAAGTCGCAGAATAGTGATGATATGGATTGGCATAACCATAACAATTATGTTTATCCTGCCGTTTGCCGTAGCAAAGCTTGCATCCGAATGTGCAGGCATGGCGTTGTGCATGATGCTGTTCCTTGTCATAAATCCATTGTATTCAATAATACTTGGCATTATTTCCGGAAAGAATATTAAAAAATTATGGCATCTCCCTATCATCTCTGCCGTGGCATTTCTTGCAGGAGTATGGCTGTTCTTTGGGATTCAGGAACCGTGGTTTCTGGTATATGCCACGATTTATCTTTGTATCGGAATAATCTCAATGCTGATTACAAACTATATAAAGCAAAAATAATATGCCATACATATCCATTGAAAGCGGTAGATTGACCGCAGAGCAAAAGAAAAAGTTGATTAAACAGCTCACGGTAACAGCTTCCGAGATAACACATATCCCGGCGCAGTTCTTCACTGTCACAATCAAGGAATTGCCTGATGAGAATTTCGGCATTGGCAGCAAGTCAATCAATGAAATCAAGCAGAACTATAAAGGTTAAGATTATGAATATTCAAAAAGAACTGGAACAGCTTTCTACAGGTAAAACAGATTTACGTTTTAATGATGTGGATGTTATACCGGAAACGATTTACACAATCATGATAAACGAGGTTGTCCCATCATGTATAGAAGATGATTTCTATGGAAGACCGGATGCTGCGTATATGACGACGACAATTCCATTGTTCCGAAAAGCTAGGATAGAGGTAAGCTCTGTGCAGGATATTCTAAACAATGGGATTTACATTACTAATGCCGTCAAAACCCCAAAAACCGAATATGCTGTTTCAAAGGAAAGCATAGAGGAAAGTTTGCCCTATCTGGAAAGAGAGCTTGCATTGTTTCCCAATGTCAAGGTTATCATGCTTATGGGGGATGTGGCAAAGAAAGCCTTTAATATGATTAGCAAGAAGGCAACCAAGAAAAATGCTGTCCCAAGCGTATCCACCTATAAATTGCGCAATACTGAGATTTTATATAACGGTATTCGTATCCTTCCATCTTATATAATGACGGGGCAAAACATACTGATTGAGAAATCAAAATTTGAGATGGCATCGGAGGATATTGCAACGATGTATCGACTTATTACAAAATAATGTTCTTATAGGTCTGTATCAAAAATGACAAGCCCCATACAAGCAAATAACAAAAAACGTCGCAATGATTCTGTATTGCTCGGCGGTTTTTTCTTAAATAATACAAAAACACCCAACTTTACATTCTTGGGTGTAAAATTGGGTGCTTATTTTGCAATTTGCTGATTTTCAGCGTTTATTGCGGAGAGACAGGGTTATGAACCTTCTCTCCACAAGTTCCTTATTTACAAGGTTATAATTATGTCAATTTTACTCTTAGTAATGTTTTAGTAACTGAAGTTCATCTAGCTCAGTCCTACATCGTCTTCATTATGTCCGCTCATCAAAACATCACATACAAAAGTAGGAATTTAATTGATAACAACAAAGTTTCATGTTATTTTTTAATAATTAATCTCATACACAACAACCGGTTCCAATAGAATAATCAAAATAAGAACTTATTCCTAAATTCTATACCTTTATCACTTTTCTTTCTTTGAACAACTTCTACATATCCATTTTCTAGTATAAAAACACTCATAAGCTAATCGATTTTCAAATTATATAGTTCCATAAGAAAATTATCAACTGCTTGAGATGATTTTAATGCTAATATTTTTCTTTTTTGACATTCAGTCAATTGAATTACCCCAAAATTCTTAATATAATTTTTTGCAAGTGCAAAATAATCACTTCCATACGGTTTACTCGTATGTTTTATATAATACCAGAAAATTTTCGATCTTAAAATTTTCTGCACTATTTTGAGACTATTCAAATCATCAGAGACAAGGGAATATCCATTATAAAAAAGCAAATCTTTCTTGTCAGAAATAACAAAATGAGGATAATCTGCTATATACGGAAATAAAAGCTTATATCCATATATATTAAGAGCTTGACTTCTACCAAATGCAAACCATTCTTCATACTCTCGTTTACCTTTATCTCTTCCGGACAATACCTTTTTATGAAAAAGGAGATAATTATACGCACAAGGAAAATTTTGTTGCATATCAGCTTCAGATATTATTTTAGCATATGAATCTACAATTATATATGGAAAAAGTAGTTTCTCTAACTTTGCTGCAATTTCATCCTCTGATTTTAGCGTATTAGGTTTGATAACATTTCTACATATTGTTTTTTCAATGGGAAAAACTTTACCATCTTTCATTTTTACATAAAAAAAATTGGAATCTTCATTTTCAACATTCAGTATAAAAATTTCATTTTTTAAAGTTGCAAAACCATTTCTAATATTAAAACAACGCCCTAACGGTATTCCGGTTGTTTCTATCTTCTTTATATTCCCAGCAATTTCAGGAGACTGTAATAACCAACCTTCATGATTTGATAATATATCATATCTCAACTCTATAAAGTCATCATTACTTATTTTATTAAGTTGATTACTTTTTGATTTTAGATATTGAACACAACCTACTTCTTTAGTAATTAAGCAAATGCAAGTATATGTAGATCGACCTTTAAATATTTGTTCTGCACCAAAGTCAATCATCTTAAGATTATACAAATTATTAGCCATATAATATCTAAAAGCCCGTCCATTAAGACTACGGTAAAAATTGTTCACTGTTATATATCCTAAAATACCGTTAGGGTTCAAATTTTCAATTGCAATTTGAAAAAAGGGGATATAAAGATCTGTTTTACCTGTCTGTGTGACTTCCCAATTATTTAATAAAGCTTTTGTTTCATCAGTAATTTTAGAAGATCCAACATAAGGAGGATTACCTAAAATAATATCAAATCCTCCATTCAATCTATAGGCTTCAACAACATTCCAATCAAACTCCAATGAATTTGATTTATACAAATTAAAACAAAATTCTTCTATATCTTCTCCATTTTGTATAGCATACAAACTTAGTAATATTTTTGTTCGCTCTATACTATATGCTTCAATATCTACTCCAAAATAGTTTCTATAGAGATTATCAAATGAAATATTTATATTCCTTTTTATCGTTTCTGTTACTGTAACAAAAAAGCCTCCACATCCACAAGAAATATCAGCTATTTTAAGAGTAGACCAATTCTGTTGATTAAATTTTTTCAATGTCTCATTTGTTATATATTCTCTTATATAATAAGGAGTATAAACCGCTCCATTTACTTCTTTGTCGGCAGGTGATATAACAAATTCAAACAATTCTATTAGATTTTCAATAGAAATGTGTACCATTGATTTATTAACTATATCAATAAACTTAACTAATGACTTATACTCATCATCATTATTCTCAGATATAATTAAATTTTTAATAAGCTTATTATTTCGAACTTCTATATTATTTATTGATATAAAAGCAGAAACAATTAGCCGATTAATTTTAATCACATCTACTGAGTATTTTTTCAAAAACATCGAAATTTTCTGAATCATCACATTATATATAAAGGATATATTGTAGAAATACTATAATCACTATGAGCCGAAGAATTATTATATCCACCAAAATATGGATCCAAAATTCGATTTTGAGCTCTCTTGATTATATCACAATATTCTGAATTAGATAATAGTGAATTCACAAAACTATAAACCTTGTTGTCATAAAAATTATTAATGACAAAGTTGACAACCAAAAATATATCCATTGGCGGGTGAGGTATCCTTGGAGATCCAATATATAAATTCTTTGAAGTATTCAAACTTATATCTGTTAAATCACCGCCTGCCTGAAAATGAAAAATAGGATGCACATACCTATCATTTCCTTTGGTTATATGCTTATCCAAATGCCAGCAATACTGATATTTCTCTTTCTGTTTAAATCCATATATCAATATATCTAAATTATAATCTCCTATCGCTATTTCACTAGCATTAGAAATATAATGTACTCTATTATTTATTACAATTGAAAACCTATCAACATCAGGTTTTACATGTTTCATTTTCTTATTAATTGTAAATGTCAATCCAGTTATATCGTAAAATGGTTTGATACTTGTCGAAAGAGCACTCACTGCACTTTGTAAAGGAGAAGTATCAATGCAACTAGCTAATTCCGGATCAGCACTAATTATAGAGATCAGATTATCTAAATCTTTCAAAATAACTCTATTCATTACCTGCATTTATATTGTTAGCTATTTGTTTGATTGCTTGCTTATCAACAACACTCAAATGTTTCAATATTTTAGGATTACTTACTAAAACACCATAAGCGGAAACATACTCTTTCTCTTGCCATGGATATATATTCTTAATATGTAAATCAAATCCATCAATATTAGGATCAAGTGCATAATGAGTTTCTTTACATATAGTCCAGAACATATCACTTTGTGCATATTGCAAAGGAGTAATTGGATTCAATTTATTTAATCCCAAGTATTTTTTTATGATCAGAACCCGCTCTGTTGATGATAGCTGCCTTAAAGTACGATTTGGCGAAATTGTTTTCCACCAAATATCTATCGAATCCCACCACCATCTATCATATACTTCTGATAAAATACCATGATACTTATAATCTTTAAGCTTATCTATGAGCATGCTCCAATCTTCAGAATCTTTAGAAATCCCTAAACGAGAGGATAATACATCTTCACCAATTAAAATACCTATAGATCTAATTAGCTCATAATTAACAAATCTACAAATTGCATATACATTATTCTTAATGTAAGGTAATTCAAATGTCGCTTTCAGCCTAAAATCTAACATTTTGAACAAAGAAGGACTTACATTCAATATAGGCTGAAGTTTATATGAGTGTATTTGAATTATTTTATATGCATTAATAAAAGCATCTATTCGTTTACAATACTTAGTAGTATCTTGTGAAAAATTTTCTTTTGATATACAGAAATCAAATAAATCTTGACTAGTATAATCAAGATCAAAAGCTTCTGTTATAACTTTTTGACTTGACATCAAGATAATTGGAATTGTTAATTCCATAGATCTCAATGTTTGTGCAATTGTTGGAGCATTAAATAATTTATTTGCCATTTTTTCTCTATTAGCAGTAAGCTTATAATCAAAGACTAGAGCATCGTAATGACCTTCTACTATTGAATTACAAGTATGCTCTAAAGATTGAGGCTTATAAGCTTCAACATCATATCCATACAATTTAAACTCTTCTATTTTAGTTTCTGGATTCAAATCCTCTACATACAATATCCTATAAGCCATATTTTTCAAAATCTTTATTATTTAACATGGGTACTTCAATTCTTATACATGTATTAAAATCTCCTTTAGGAGCTACTACGCATATATTCCCTTTATAACTATCAATTATATCCTTTACGATTTTCAGCCCTAATCCAGTGCCTAAAATAGCATTATTAGAGTCTATCTCATCATAGTTTAATCCACTTGTGGTTGTGAAAAACTCATCAAATATACGATCTTCAATATCTTTAGAAATTCCTATCCCATTATCTGAGAATTCAAGATAAATCATATTTTCCGAAACCCCACATTCAACACCTAATAATCCCATATTCCCTGTTTTATATATAGCCTTCTTTGAATTTGTAAATAAATTAAAGAGGATAGATGACCATTCGGATGTATGCATTGGCTTTGTATACAGTAACACTCCATTATATATTGGTTTATTTATATGTATATTACTCTTTTCACAATCAGGCTTTATTGACTCTATAAAATCATCTACAACTGTCCTAATCTCAATGGGCTCCAATTCACGAATTACATTATTAGACATCACGTTATTAAAATACGATGTATATGTATGAAATTCTGAGAAATTTTTTTCTAATAACTGCAAGCGTTGATATAATTGTTCATTGTCTATTAATTGATTAGATAAATAACGTATATCTGATTTTATATTATCTAAATAGTACTTGATTTCATGAATAAACTGTCCTACCGTCAACCCGATGCTACCTAAAACTCTTAACATTGATTTTTCTTTAAAAGCAATCTCCTGCTCTTCTTTTTGCAATTTTCGTAATTTCAAAAATTCAGCTTTTGCAGCTTCAAACTTTTGCTTACTTCTCCTCTTCGTTGTAATACTCCCAGTCTCTGCATCAAGAATTTTATCTAATTCTTCAATAGTTGTTGCAATATTATTAATTGTTATTTCTATTTTTTCATAATGAGTTTTATCATATTTTTTTTGATTAGATATTATTTTAATATTTCTAAGTTCTGCAATACGAACAACAGAAGTCAAGATAGATCTATAAACAAAATTTTGTAACTGAATAAAAGCATCATTTTCAATCAATCCTTCCCGACTAGAAGTTTCTTGAAATTGATTATTATTATCTGTAATTTCAACAAAACCAAAAAAATTAATATTAGCATGCACTGGTAATAATGTTCTTCTTCGTGTAGAAGCATCTAATTTAAGCCAATCATCACCTGCTTCTCCGTAAGGCAAAACTCTAAAGCTATTCCTATACAATTTAATTCCACCAAATTGTGAAGCTAATTTTTGTATGGCTGTTTCATGCATTTTAGGTATAAGATTACTTTTATATATAAAGTAATAAGCCCTAAATTTTACATTGTTTAATTTGCTAAAAGGAACATTGTCGTTATTAGGATCATTTCCAATAAAACCACTTTCATCTATATCTAATTTTTCACTATAAATATTAAAGTGCCCTATACCATTATCTGATATTTTACCATCAATAATAGCAGTTGCATAATCGTACACATTTAATCGAGAATCTGCAATCTCTTCAGATATTTCATTCTCTATTTTAGATAACGTAACTGTGAAATCATTATTAGAATAATTAATATCATCAGATAAGGAAAATGGTTGTATTATTTCTGATATATATCGATAGATTCGTTTAATCGAAGCTTTCGACCATTTATCAGACAAATCATCAATAATCAATGTTGTTCCACTATTAGGTAATTGAGGTATTTCCTTTATTGAATTTGAAATCGAAAATAAATCAGTGTCATTTTGATAATCTTTCCAATCGATACTCAACTCTAAAGCTATATCACTCTCATTAGATTGAGTTCTAATGATAAGTTTCTGCCCTAACCTTTGAACAGCAAATCGTCCTATACCTTTTTGTCCAGCTCTATTCCTTTTAAATTTAGATGAATATTTATTATGTATTTTACTTGTAGATGCTATTCTCATAAAACCATTAATTAATTCATCACGAGACATGCCTGAACCATTGTCCGAAATATACAATCGTCCACCTACTGAACTCGTATTTTTAAATATCAACTTTACATGTGTTGCATCTGCGTCATAAGCATTCTTTATTAATTCAGAGACAGCTGTTTCTTGTCTTGCGACAAGTTCGCTTCCCAGTCGATCAATAACACCTGCATCAACAGAAAATCTAATATTATCTTTATCATATTTAGACAGCTCATTTGATAATGATAATATTTCACCATAATCGACTTCTTCCGCACTAAGTAATGAAGAAAGTCTCATTTTAATTTCTTCTTCGGTTTTCATCTAGTAATCTGTTCAATGGCTATTATTAATGCCTTCTTGGAGGTTTCCTCTTCCTCACCCTCTAAAATATTTATAAGTTTATCAGCAAGCCAAATAGCTATTAATTGCGCTACGTCAATTCCATATATATTTGCTAACTTTTGCAAATGTTCCTTACGAAGTATTTTTACCTCTCGTTCCATTTTACTAAGTGTAGCTGTATCAATCTCAAGAGTTGCTGCTACCTGTCTTAAAAGTAGCCCCCTTTCTTCTCGTAATTCCCGAATTTTAGTCCCTATCATAATTATTGGCCATATTGTGACTTGACAAATATGGGCAAATATAATCTTTTTTCTCCATTCTTGAAAATATAAACTTTATTTAATTCATGCTATCTATTATTATGATATATGATTATAACAACCTCCAACTACTCCATAAATCAGGCAACCATATTCAAACTATGACATAGCCGCAGAACAATCTCCCGCCGACAGCGTTCATCAGAACACTTGCCGACGGGGGATATTTCTTTTTCCGGCTATGCGAAGCGGTATCTTTTATGATTATCTACCCGCCCGTTATTTAATGACGTCTTTAAAAGCCGTGTCCATAGCCTCATAATGGTCGCCGTCATGAATACTTAAAGCAGCTACAAAGCTGTTTAAGGTACGAATGGCATCTAAACGATGCTCTGCACTTTTTTCTTCCGGATTGCTCAATACATCTATTGCCGTAGTCAGATGTCCTTTCAATTCCTGTAATGTTGATAAATCCTGAATAGGCAACAAATAAAAGAGTTCATCCCCATCAGAGGATTTTACGATACCTTGTAAGGCAGTTGATTGTAATTCCATAGGTTGTATATTTAAAAATGACGTAACACTGCCAATCCACAAACTCAAGGCATCGCCAAACGCCCAATGCAAGATGAACCGGCAGGTTACGTCAAGATATAACCCGTCCAGTCCATTTACCCCTTGCAATTTGAAATTGGCGATTTCTGAGTTTGGTAAACGAACAAATGCCACGATGCTATTTGCATCGCTGGTTGCAAAGATAGAAAAAGAAAAGAACATATCCATTCCTGACACTGCAAAGTATATATAAATCAGTGATTATAAGTTCTGTTTCACATTAATAATCGGAAATATGAATACCATAGTGGGTAGCCACTATGGGTAATTAATAATCAATTCTTAAATCTGCCTCTTTATTCGTTTACCTCCATTTTGAATTAATCTTAATCGGTCAGATCAGTCATTTTCGTTTAAGTGGCAAAGGTATTTACGGGTTCTTCACGGACAAACAAGGTCAAGCCGCAAGCGGTTCTGAAAAAAATCTTCCTGCCGTACTTCGTCCGGAGAGTATTTTTTTCATAAACCTTGTTTGTCCTAAACCCTACACCTTTTTGTGCCCCTGAAACGAAAACGACCGACCCGACCGAAAAACGCATAAAAAAAACGTCGGATAACCGAGAGGCAGATAAAAAATAATTGAAACTCAACTCCCTCACCTCTTGAATCCGCATAAACTTAAAAAAACAGCGAAAATGAAAACAAGGTATAAGATAGCAGTTTGGGCACTTGTTGCCGTGGCAGGTTCACTCCTTTTGGGTGGTGGCTTTTGGTGGTGGTTAATAGGCTTATTGGCAGGCAAGTTTGTAATACGCATACTCTTTACCATAGCGTTGGCGATAGTCATTTACTGCCTTGTCTATGCCTTCATCATCGGTGGAATACTTTGGATATTAATCGGATAAAACAATATGGATATGATAGCGACACAATTCGTACAGTGGGAAGTTCAACCCCTTGAAAACTTGAATGGAAGCCGTGTGTACCAGCTTCGGGAAAAGCTCAATAACGGGCATAAAATGGATAGAGCCGAAAAAAACTGGCTTGCGGAGAATGTACGGAACAACACCTATTTCCGTACCGCAGTTCCGCTAATGGGTTACCGTTTCGACTTTTCAGACGTACTCCGCAAGTTCCTTGTGAACCAATACGGACAATGGAGCGAGTATTATGCGCCCGACAAAACAAGCCTTCGCAACACCTTATACGGTACAATCAATCAAATAGTAGAAATTTAATCAAAATAATATCATAATGAAAACAAGACGAGGAAAAACAGCAGCGCAGCAATGCAGATATTACGAGGTAGATAACATTTTCGAGTACATGGTATCGACCTACATAAACGGCAACATCACTTCATTTAAGGAACTGCACAAGGAGTTGAACCGTGAAGCGAAGAAAGACTTTATCGACTATCTGTTCAACGAGGTAATCCCTGCATGGCGGATAGAGATAATACAAGCAACCATTTAACAGCCCTAAATTAAATATACAATGAAAGTATCAGCACCTTTTAAGAACGCTATCCAATCCTATTTGGAGCAGCGAGCCGAATATGACGAATTATTCGCCCGTTCATACCGTAACCCTTTGAAGAATATCGAAGATTGCATAACCTATATCTTGAACGAGGTACAGAAAAGCGGTTTCAGCGGTTTTGACGATGACGAGGTTTTCTCAATGGCAGTTCATTATTACGATGAAGCGGATATTGAAATAGGCAAGCCGATAGAGTGCAAAGTAGTGGTAAACCACCATGTGGAACTAACCGAAGAAGAAAAGGCACAGGCACGTAAGGATGTCATTAAGCGAGCCGAGAACGAGGCTTACCAAAAAATGGCGCAACGTAAACTTGCTTCCACCAAGAAAGAGAGCAAAAACAGCAATAACGAACAAATGACACTATTATTCTGACAATTATGAAACCGAGAACAAAGATACAGAAAGAGATAATGCACCTAAGCAAGCGACTTCCTAAAATTACAGAGGTACAAAGACGGTATGCTTTCCACCACAGTTTTGAACATATCGGGCGCAGGTCTGCCAAAGGCATCATCACCTGTGGCGAGTGTGGACACCAATGGCAGGGTAATGGAGCGTTGGCAGATGCCCTTTGCGGTTGTACTTGTCCCCATTGCGGCATGGAACTAAAAGTCCATACCACCCGAAAACGGGTATTTAAGGAGAACGAATATTTCTCTATCATTACCGCCTGCAAAAGTTATCAAGTAATACGTTTTTTCTTTGCGAAAGCATATTATAAAATCGGACAAGCTGCCGAATACTCCATTTACGAGGTTGCCCAACGTTGGATTGCTCCCAATGGTAAATTTGAAACGATTGCCAAACTAAGGGGAATAAGTTTCATCTACTATGATTTATGGCAGGAATACAGCCCGATGGAAATCCGCAGGAACCACCATGTATATGATATAACCCCTGCCTGCACTTATCCGAGAGTGAGGATAATTCCCGAACTCAAGCGTAACGGCTTCAAAGGGGAGTTTCATAACCTTCAACCGTTTGAACTGTTTTGTGAACTATTAAAGAACAACCAAGCGGAAACACTGATAAAGACGGGGCAATACAGCCTGCTAAGTTATTTCATACGCTATTCATCCAAGAGTATCGCCACTTATTGGAATGCTATCCGTATTGCAACCCGCAGCAAATACATAGTGGAAGATGCAGGTATATGGTGCGATTATATCGACCTGCTCCGCTATTTCAATAAGGACACAAGCAATCCGAAATACATTTGTCCTGCCGATTTGAAAGTCGAACATGACCGCCTTGTACAGAAGAAAACGGAACGTTTGGAACGTGAACGGATTGAACAGCAGAAGCACAAGGCATTGGAAAATGAACGGAAATTCCAAGAACTGAAAGCCAAATTCTTCGGCATATCATTTACCGACGGCACTATACAAGTACGGGTATTGGAAAGTGTTGCCGAGTTTTTAGAGGAAGGAACAGCAATGCACCATTGTGTATTTACCAATACTTATTACCTCAAACCCGACAGCCTTATACTTTCCGCCTGCATAGACGGCAAACGGATAGAAACGATAGAAGTGTCGCTCAAAACGCTGAAAGTCCTGCAAAGTCGTGGTGTTTGCAATAAGAATACCGAATACCACGACCGTATTATTGAACTTGTAAATAAGAACAAACGCCTTATCCGCAAACGGATGGCAGCATAATCAATTAACAGATAATAGAATATGGAAACGACCTATAAAACGATAATTGTTACTTTCAGAGAAAGTATCGACAGACTGAACAACATCTTTGATACTCCCGAAATATGGGGAGTATCAACTCTCAAAAAGTGGATAGACTGCTATGAAAGCACACGCTTTACACAAATTGGTGATAATACGGCAGTAATCACTTCCGAGTATAATATGGAACATGTTGTCGAGTGGTTACAACATCATACATCAATAACGATATTAAAGGAGGACTAAGCCATGTACAAATTATTTATAGGCTTTCGGAAAATAGACGAGTTCCCGACCATTCGGGAAGCCAAGAAATTTGCAACAGAGAGTGAATTAATAGGCGTGTTCACTCTCATAGGAGATAATTATCACGATAGTTGGTATAAATTTTAATTAGTAGTAAACATGAAACCATTAAACAGAAACGAAGTGTCTGTCAGCCAAGCAAGGCAAAAGAAATGCCGCTATTACAAGAACATTGTAAAAAGGCATCTGAACGAAATAAAAGAGAACATCAAATCCTCAAAGAACAACATGGAGAAGGATTTTTACAAAGGCAGGTATGCTGTACAATTAAGTGTTTATGCAAAAGCATTGAATGTACAGGAAAAATATTTGGAAAGGTTCATTTAATCACAATAACGAATAGAATAATTATAAATTAGCTTATGGAATCATTGAACAAGAACGGTGTATCCGTATGCCAAGCAGGAGAGGAAAAGTATGTGTATTTCAACCTAATGCCCCGATTGCGTAAGAAAAGCAGGTATTGCCAATACGACTACCGCACCCCCGAAGGGGAGTTATTCAGCACCGTAGCCCCGACATTGGAAATATGCAGAGAACGAAAGAACGAATGGTTAAACACTAAAAACAAGAAACAATGATAGCGCAGACAATCTTACAGCAGATAGGCGGAAGACGGTTTTCCACCATGACAGGCAGCAAAAATTTTATAGATTTGGGTAATGGCTTGCAAATGAGCCTTGCAAGAAACAAGACACAGGCAAACAGGCTTAAAATTATTCTTGATGGGAGTACAGACACCTATACAATGAGATTTTACCGTCAAGCGGTTACCAAAACGTTTGATATTAAAGTAAAGGAAATAGCTTATTACGAGCTGGTATATTGCGATATGCTTGAAGAAATCTTCACTTCCGTTACAGGGCTATATACCAGATTTTAATTTGATACGGGCGGTTTTTCCGCCCGCTACTTTTTCCATGAGCAGGCGGTAAAAAAGTAGCAAAAAGCCCCAGTTCAAAGGTTTTCAACCTTGTTTGGCTGATTACTTTTGACGGTGAGTGAAGCGGCTCAAAAGTAACAAAAAGCCATAGAATGCTTAATATATGCAGAAATGTTAATATATTTGTGCTAAATAATCTGATTGTAAACAAGATACAATAAATTTATGCAGAATATACTTAACCTAACATATTTGGAAGCACAGGCATTCTTTCTTAAGGGAGAGTCATATAGTAATATTGATTTTCCACACTATTTTGACTTCAATAGTATCATAAAAGAAATATTCAAAGAAACTTTAAACAAAACACTTGTAGACTGTTGTAATCAGATTCCTAAAGGCAAAGGGAAGCACAAAGCGGATGTTCCTTCTGGATTTGAAAATGTATGCTACCAATTACTTACAAACAAAGATGGGAAATACGCATGGAGACCTTTACAACTAATTCATCCATTTTTATATTGTCTTCTTGTTAAAGAAGTTACAAAACAAAATAGTTGGGCTATAATCCAAGCAAGATTTGCCCAGTTTTCAGCCAATAAAAAAATTGAATGTTTAAGTATTCCTGCCCAATCCGAAACTAAAAAATCAGACAAAGCAGAAAATATACTGAATTGGTGGAACGGAATCGAGCAAAAATCAATAAAGTTAAGTCTAAAATACGACCATGTCCTAATTACTGATATTACTGATTGTTATAGTGCAATCTACACACACTCAATAGTATGGGCGTTACATACCGTTCCAGTTGCAAAACAGAAAACAGGCACTTTACTCGGTGATAAAATTGACTCTTTAATTCGAGAAATGCGATACGGACAAACTAATGGAATACCGCAAGGTAGTGTTCTTATGGATTTCATCGCAGAGATAATCTTAGGATATGTTGATGAGGAATTATCTAAAAAGCTCAATACACACAACATAAATGACTATAAAATATTAAGATATAGAGATGATTATAGGGTATTTAGCAATAACATCTTTGAACTTGAAATAATAGCTAAATTACTAACGGAAACATTAGTAGATTTAGGGCTTAAATTAAATTCAGGAAAAACCTACTTATCTTCTGATGTCATTAAGTCTTCACTTAAATCCGATAAATTGTATTATATCTCAAACACCCCAATATATGCAAGAAATAAATATTTCCTATTTTCTACAATTCAGCAGGAATTATTATTCATACATGATGTTTCATCAAAACATCCAAACACAGGAGTTATATCAAAATTACTCACTATTACCTATAAAAAAAGAATAATAAAGAGAGAGATAATAAAAGAAGACCTTAATGTCTTAATTAGTATTATTGTTGATATTATATACAAGAACCCGCGTACTTATTCAGTAGGGTTCGCAATAATAAGCAAATTACTGACGATGATAACTGACAAAGAGGAGGTTAAATCAATAACTAATGATATTTTTGAGAAATTTAAAAAAGTTCCGAATACAGGATTAATGCAAATATGGTTACAGCGTATCACTATACCCATAAAAGGAAAGGTTGAATTTACGGAACCAATATGTAAGTTAGTTGCTTCTGAGGCTATTGAATTGTGGGAGTCTAATTGGCTAAAACCTAAACTGAGAGCTAAACTATCTATATTAAAATTTATAGATAAGAATAAATTAGAAAAATTATCTCCTGTATTAGATATGTCAGAAATAAGCATGTTTGAATACGGGGAAGAAATCAGTATTGATCAGTAGCCAAAGAGAAGTCCGCGTTTTATGGTTTCTATAAATGCGGACTTCTCTTTTTATTGCTATCAATTGAAATAAGATTCGACATTTAGTCTTTGCCAAATACACTTTCATAATTCATTGAATCATCATCAAAATCATCATCGTGTCTATCAGGAAACATCATATCTAACTCAGCATCTTCATCGTAAAAATCATATTCTCGCTTTATTTGACCAATAAGTTGGACTATTGTCTTGAGTTTTGATGTAGACACATCAACCCCTGCCCCCATAGCTTCATTCATCTCAATAGCTTCTGCGACTTCCCTTTCTATGTTACAAACTTCAGTTTGAAAATCATTTATATCAAAATCATCTTGTTCAAGCAAATCGTTATCAATTGCATTTTCAAGTAAATTCTTATATCGGGCGTATATTTCGTTATTCATATTTTTTTGTTAGTGTTACTTGTCTACAAAGATATACATAAAAAAGCACTCAGCAATATTTAGCCGAGTGTTTCTTAACATATTCATTCAAAAATGATTATTGCGTTGCTTCTTTATCACTGTCATTCTGGAACGAGAAGCTCAAATCAACCCTCTGCCCGAAATTGTCATACACATACACGTCTATCTGTTGCTGGTCGGTACATTCCGAAGTATAGTACAGCCGGAACGTTTCTTTTTTCAACGGGTAGAAATCATTGGGTGCAAACACCGTCCCGTCGTCCATTCGCAAACTGCCTTTCCCGTCGGGCTGGAAGAAAGAAATATAAAACTCCGTTTCCTTGTAGTTTCCCGACTTATGCAGTTGCAGGCGTATTTCAGCCGTCTCACCCTGTTTAATACGTTTCTGCACAGGCATGGTCGTCAGTGAAAAATCGTAGGCTTGCAGCACTTCGATTTTATCATCGCAGGAGGTAAAGAGCAATCCGGTCAATACCGCCGCCAGTATGGTTATAATTTTTAATTTCATGGTTGTACTAATTGATAATGAATTTTATTCCGGCTCCGAATGTGAAATGAAAGTGTCCGATGGAACTGCCCCACAGTGCCCGTTCCCGTGCATTTAGCAGCAATACCACTTTGTCCGATAGGTACGTTTCCAGTTCCAGCGTTACCGCCCCGCCATAGATGAAAGCATCCTTGCTTTGAAGCGTCGCCCCGTCCGGCAGCAGTTTGTCACCCCACCGGCTTGTTTCATATCCGGCAAGAGCCGAGCCGCCGATAGAAAGAAAGAAGGTCTTGGAAGCATCCGACAAAAATTTCAGATAGTAACCGCCTTCAGCGGTAAATTGCGCTTTGGGAATATTCCACTCCTTATACCCGTATTGCTTGCTCAGATACTCCGCCCCGAATACCCAGCGGTTGCCGTTCTTGGTGTAGGTCGAAAGCCCCACACCGACATAATAGTTAGTCGGCTTTTCGATGCCATCTACAAAACCTCCTTTGAACTCCACTCCCCGCATACCCGGCAGGTAGCGTTGGGCGTTTGCCTGCCCCACAAGGGCAAGCAACGCTACAACTACAAATAGATACTTCTTCATCTTATTTCACTTTCAGTTCGTTAATAACCTTCGCACGCACAATATCCTCGTTCTCAATCACGAACGATTGGTGTCTGCCCCCGCTTTTCTCGTGAAGTTCCACAACCACCTGCTTGTCTTCGGGAATGGTGAACTTCTCCATCGTGAAGATGGTGCGCTCGTCTTTGTTGCCTGCTACACGAGTGGCATAGTTGTAGGCACGGAGCGGGAAAATCACTTGCTCCTGAATGGCGGTACGCTTGGCTACTTTCTTGTCCACAATCTTAAACGTGATAAAATCCACGTCAAACGGCACGTTGGACGAGTTCTTTATCTGCGTATGGAAATACAACAGCCCGTTGTGCGTGTACATGCCGCGAAGCAAATACTGAATGCCGAACGACTTGCTGCCGATATGCTTGATTTCCCGCTTGTTGTTCTTATGGATGGACTTCATAATCAGGTGTACCAGCTTCGGGGATTCACAGCCCAACTCTTGCAGGTACACGTCCAGCGCATTGTTCGGGCGGTTCACCGTACTGCCGTCATGAATAAAATCTTTCATCTCGATATTGAGCAACAGCGGCTCATCGGCGTACTTCACGTTAAAGGTATAAAACGATCCGCTTTCGGTAATCACCGAAAAATTGGTTTCCGTGCGGAAGTTTTTCACCGTAGCCTTGACACGGATCACGTTTTCCGCACCGTCCGCCTTTCCCGCTATCAGGTTGGGAGAACCCAAATCCACATAGCGCACTGCCGACGGGAAAATCACGTGTACCGTCTTGTCATACGTCACTTCCAGACCATACGGCGGTATCATACGGTCAAAGGTCAGTTTCTTGGTCAGCCCGTTATAATCGTCCCCCGACATTTCCTGCGGATAAGTATCCGCTTGGAAAGTTACGACTTCCGTTTCCGACTGTCCTGCATTTTGTGCGTTCGCACCCATTACGCCCAGCGTCAGGGCAATAGCTAAAAATACTTTTTTCATTTTACTTTGGATTTTAGTGGTGGGGAACATTCCCCGTTGATTGATAAATAATTGGTTTTTATTGTTTCTTTTGGTACAGCATCAGGTTATATCCAGCTTTCAGATGCACCTTTATCGTGCGCATCTTCTTGGCGATATATTGGGAAATACCCTGTATCGCTCCCTTACCCAAATCGGTCAACAGTTGGTCGCCCGCGCTCTGCTGGTTCAGGTTGATGGTCGTTCCGAGGTTGCCGCCCAGATTGGCGGCTATCTCACGGATGGCGTCTATCTCCATCGAACCCGGAATGAAGATACCTTCCTGCCCGTCCGAATCCATCACCGTCAGCTCTACCGGAATAATCAGCCCCCTGTATTCCAACGACGTGATGGAGATACCCAGCCGTTCACCTTGTATCTTGCCCATACCCGTAACAATGGCGTTCTTCGGAACGACCGTTTCTCCGGCACGCATCGGCTCCAACAGACGGAGGCGTACCGCCTGCCCGTCCGTGATGGTCTGGTTATCGTGGATGCATGCCTTTATCGTGTTCTTTTCCGTTTCACCTGCCGTACCGACTGCCGTGAGGAAACCGAGATTACGGGGTTGCGCATATTCGGCAATGAATGTTGTATCGCTCATCGGCTGCGCCAATCCCGATACCACCCGTTGCCCGCACCTGTCCGACGGGGTTCATTTGCGCCTTTCCGTTTTTATACGTTTCGGTCGGCTGGGTGTCAGTCACGGCAGGAGAAACACCCGGTTGTCCGGTGAACGGCTGTCCCTGATTCTGCGGCATATACTTCGCCGCCAACTGATAGGACTTTTCCAGCAATGCCAACTGCTCGTCTGCCGTCTCTTTTTCCGTTTGACGGTTGTATGCCATCTCCCGAAGCTCTTCCAGTTCCTTGCGCATCTCTTCCTTTTCCGGGTCTTCCTTCGGTTGCTCGTAGAAATTGCCGAGTGTCCGGTTCATATCCCGGTAGGCATTGGCAGAGGCGTAGATGGTTTCCTTCGGTCGGGTGCTTCCGCCACCGCCCAAGCCGCTTTTCGGTTCGGCTTTCGGCTCATCGTACAGGTCGTCGCCCTGTGCCTCACTCTCTTCTGAACCGAACATCGAAGCCAAATCCTGCATCTGTTCCCGCCGTTCCGCTTGTTTGCGGTTGAACTGCTCCTGCTCGTAAACAGCCAGTTTGTCGTCTGCTAACTTGTTGTCAGTCGGTGCGGGAACATCGGTATTAAAACCGGACTGTCCTTTTTCCTGTTCCTTTTCAGCATCGGACGGTGCGAATATCAGCCACATCGCCACTGAGAAAATGAGTGCCATAAGTGGATAGACAATCATTTTCTTCTGTTTCTGCCGTTGCTCTTCGGTCAGTTCCTTTTTGGGCTTATCCGGCTCTTTGGGTGGCTTTACCTCACTCTTGTTCTCTTGAATCTGCTCCATTATCGTAATAATTTAATTGGTTGATACTGTCTTTCTTTTGCAGTTCGAGCATTCGGATATGCTCAATTTCTATCCTTTGTCCCTCGTTCTTTCCGATGTTGTAAATCGCCGAGACGAAGATGTACACCGAGGCGATACCGAAGAACAGGAACATCGTCAGCAGCACTGCCAGCCGCTTTCCGGGAGTGATACGCCCGCACAGGCGGCGGAGCCTGTCGTCCGCCCAATCCTGTATTTTGGTTATGAATCTGCCTATCATCGTTTCTGTACCTTTATATCCCGGTTCTCGATAATCTCAAAGGCTTCGATGATAAAACCATGCGGGTTGTTGTCCGAACGGACGGAGTTCAAAAGGTTGCACCTTGTGACAAGGCTCCGTTCCGTCACGTTACTCTCACGGATAATCATCTGCCGCGCGTAGGTGCTTACCTTATAAGGATAGGTGTCAAAATTGCACTGTACGCTGTCCACCTGCACCGCCTGATTGATGTTTCCCGAAATGATACGGTTATAATACCCTTTTTCGGCAAAGTCGGTGTAATAGTTGAAGGCACTTTTATCAGCCAATAGCAACGCACGCTTGATATTCCCCTCAATCGCGCTTTTGTCCGGCGACAAGGTGAAAAAGAGTTCGTGAAAGCGTTTCACGTGTTCACGTGCCTCCACCGGTCTGTTCTGCGACAAGTCCTGCGAGAGGGCGAGCATCAGGGATTTGCCACCGTCCAGCACGTATATTTTCTGTCGCTGCGCTTCGGCAAAGGAGTAGGAACTCCAGACGGAGTAACCCACGATTGCCAGACACACCACCAGAAAGACGATACCGAACAGGCGTATCTGCTTAAAACTCGTTTCGATATTCTTTAATGACTTAAATTCCATTGTTTTACTTTTTTAATTTGATTATCTGTACTTTTTTATCATCCGTCCGGCTGCCCCCGCCACCTTTTTGGCTCCGTTGACAGCACCACGTCCCACACTGCCTGCCACATTTCCGGCGGCATGACCCGCACGTCCGGCAAGATTACCCGCCACCGCTCCGGCAGCGGCTCCCGCCATGCCACCCGCACGCCCGGCAATCATGTTGATGGGACGGGATGCACCGCCAATACCACCGGCTTGTATTATCCAGCTCGATACCGTCGGGATGGTGAAATATCCGAGTATTCCGATAATCATAAATACGATGTAAACCCCGTTGCTGGAATCAATCGAAAAGTTCGGATTGTTCTGTAACTCCGAGATGTCATTTTCGAGCATCAACACCTGTATCTTGGCAAGCACGCTGCTGAACAAATCCGACACGGGCAACCACAAGTAAATCTGTATGTAGCGGCACATCCATTGGGAGAGTGTCGATTGGAACCCATCCCAGACCGATATGCCGAAGGCTATCGGGCCTAAGATGGCAAGCACGATCAGGAAGAACGTGCGGAGTGTGTCGATGAGAAGAGCGGCGGCGGCAAACAGGAGTTCCAATACCTCCCGCATGAAATCCCGCACGTTTTTCTTCAGGTTGTACATGCTCCTTTCGATATACATACCGCCCATCGTGGCAATATCCTTGGCTCCCCATCCGAGTTCGTCAATCTGTTTGTCGAACTCTTCGTTGGACACGAGATAGGCTGTTTCGGGATTGCGCATCATGGATTCATATTCCAGCTTGTCTTTCAGCTCACGGTACTTGTTCATGTCCATAGTCTGCGTTTCAAGCATCCCGTGCGTACCCCGCACAATGGGGCTCAGGACGGTATTGAGTGTACCGAGTACCAGCGTGGGAAAAAACATGATACAAATACCGATGGCGAACGGTCGGAGCAGCGGATACACGTCGATGGCTTCCGCCCGTGCGAGTGCCTGCCACACCCGCACAGCCACGTAAACCAACGCCCCCAACCCGGCAATCCCTTTTGCCACCCCTGCCATGTTGGAACAGAGGGGCATCATCTCCTGATAGAGATTCCTTAGTATCTCATGCAGGTTACTGAAATCAACGGCTAACAACATCATGGCTTACCAGTATCTGTCGTTAGCATCCCCGTACAGAGCCAGCACACGGTCGGTGTCTCCCGCTTTTTTCGCACGCAGGTAACTTACCGCAATGTTCTTGTTGGTATAGTAAGTCACCAGATTGCGGTATCGCTTCACCGAGTTGTAGCACCTGTCCACCACGTCCATGCGTTCCTTGTCGCTGAGCGAGAGCGTAGTGATGTTCACCACCTCCTTCATCTCCTGAAGCACGCCGTTGCTCTCTTCCAAGAGCTTCGTATAGCCGAAGGCAATCGCTCCGAGTTCTTCCACCGAATAGTTCGGGTCATTCATCATCTTTTGGAAGCTG
>Ga0137297_10553_pt1 | contig 26990 bp, 24 predicted proteins | sample RamsorincwithD2O_FD_97191 | JGI IMG/M metagenome (GOLD analysis project Ga0137297, IMG submission 97191) | Mouse cecal microbial communities from Vienna, Austria - Mucin amended with D2O | ecosystem: Host-associated > Mammals > Digestive system > Large intestine > Cecum | place: Austria: Vienna... | reverse complement strand
GGTTGAAAAAAATCCCGGTTCAGGAAAAAGCACCCCTTTTTGACTGGAGTCTTCTGAAAAAAATTGTAGTTGTAGCAATTCCCAGCATCCTGCAGCAGAGCTTTATTTCTATAGGAAATATTATGATTCAAAGTGTTATCAACGGTTTTGGCGCTCCCGTTATGGCAGGCTACTCCGCCGCCGTAAAGCTAAATAACCTGATTATTACATCCTTTACCACCATTGGCAACGGGATTTCCAACTTTGCGGCCCAGAACCTGGGTGCCCGGCAATTCAGCCGGATCAAGGAGGGTTTCCGCGCCGGGCTGAAAATGGTGTGGTGTCTGTGCATTCCCTTCTGCATCCTCTATATTTTCTTCGGCAGATATGTGCTGCTTTTGTTTATGGAACAGAGTTCTTCTGCCGCAATGGCAACAGGCCAGCATTTTTTGTGGATACTTTCCCCTTTCTATTTCGTAGTATCCGCCAAACTGACTGCCGATGGGATTCTGCGCGGTATCAGTGCAATGCGTCAGTTTATGGCTGCCACATTCACCGACCTGATTCTAAGGGTGGTTTTAGCCTTCACCCTTTCCGGCTGGACCCAATCCCCTATAGGCATATGGTGCGCATGGCCCATCGGCTGGACCATTGCCATGGCCTTATCCGTTTCCTTTTACCGCCGCTCCCTTACCGGAATCCAAACTTCCGCATAATAGTCCGGGTCTTGTGTACCATCCTTAAACTCGGCCGGATCGCTGTAATATTCTATATTATAGCCTTCCGCAATCTCATAATTGCTCGCCGGCAGCCATTCGGAAAAGATTCTCCGGTTTACCTCCTGGAGCGAAAGCGGCATTGCCCCGCGGCATGGGAAAATTGCCCATGTATGCCGAGGTACTTCATAGGTTTCCAGGTTCTTTTCCCCCGCTTCCCCCTCTTCCAGGTCATCCGCTATCATATATCGGAACCTATTGCCGCCCATTTCTTCATCAAAGCAAATTCCGTACATTCCTTCCACCGGTTTTACTGCCGCCTGTACATGGATTTCATCCCAATATTGGGGGATGTCCGCATTTGCAGTTTCATAAGAAAATATCTTTGATACGCCCATCACTCGAAATGCGGGCTTCTCCTCTACTCTGTACTCCATCGTATTACCTCCATCCAATATAATTTTGATATGCAGCGGCGCAAATGACTTCAGCAGTGCCCCTTTTCGCCGTACATCCGTAGGAGTGCTCCCATGAAAACGGGTAAAAGCTTTTGTAAAGCTGTCCGGCGAATCGTATCCGTATTTCAAAGCCAAATCAATCACTTTGTTATCCGATGTCACCAATTCGCTGCCGGCCACGGACAAACGCCGCATCCTGATATACTCACCTACCGAATAGCCGCACAGCATGGAAAAGCCTTTCTGAAAATAAAACGGGGATATATTCACTTTTTCCGCTATCCTGTCAACCGTCAGTTCCCCGGAAAGATTTTCCTCAATGTACCTAAGAGCGTTTTCTATAATTTTAATCCAGTCCACACAGCCCCTCCCGCTTAACAATATACTTCTAAAAGTACAACCGTCTGTGATTTCACCGTTATATATTCCATTATATCTCTTTTCTTTAGGAATTACCCGATATTTTTTGTTTTTTTATGTCTTGGCAAAGACACTTTTCCACCTCACTGCAAAATAGCATCCTTCATTTCTTTCACATATCTATAAACATGCTCCCCCGCTTCATCCCCATACCTGGCAATTATTTTCACAATAGCGCTGCCTACAATCACTCCATCCGCTATCTTCGCAATCTTTGCCGCCTGTTTTGGGGTATTTACCCCAAAACCCACCGCTGCAGGCGTATCCGTGGCTTTTCTTACCGCCGAAATCATGGATTCCAGGTCAGTGGTAATCTCACTTCTCATCCCCGTCACCCCCATAGAAGAAACCACATAAACAAAACCCTCTGCCCCGTTTGCTATCTTTTTAATCCTTTCTTCCGAAGTGGGCGCAATAAGGGAAATCAAATCCACCCCATATTTTTTCCCATACTGCTCCAATTCCCCTTTTTCTTCATAGGGCATATCCGGGATGATGATGCCATTTATCCCCGCTTCCCGGCATCTGGCGAAAAAGCCTTCATAGCCATAGTGAAAAACCGGGTTCAAATAAGTGAGAAGCACCAACGGCACATCCGTTTTCCTGCGGACATTTTCCGCCAGGCCGAAGATTTTGTCCGTAGTAGTTCCCGCCGAAAGCGCCCGGATATTGGCTTCCTGAATCACCGGGCCTTCCGCTATCGGGTCCGAAAAAGGAATGCCGATTTCTATTAAATCGCAGCCCGCTTCCACCATCCTCAAAATAAACTCTTCGCTTTTTTCTATGGAAGGGTCTCCCCCAGTCACAAATCCGATAAAAGCTTTTCCTTTTTCAAATGCATCTTTTACATCTATCTTTTTCTTGCATTCCTTATTCATGGATATCCACCCCCCTGTATCTGGCAATCGCCGCCACATCCTTATCCCCCCGCCCTGACAGGCATATAATCACAATATCTTCTTGCTTCATATCCGGGGCAATTTTCCTCACATGGGCCACTGCATGGGCGCTTTCAATGGCACAGATAATCCCTTCCGTTTTGGCCAGGTATTCGAATGCGCTCACCGCTTCCTCATCGGTCACCGGAACATATTCCGCCCGCCCGATGTCATGAAGATGTGCGTGTTCCGGCCCGATACCCGGGTAATCCAGCCCTGCGGAAATGGAATAAACCGGGGCAATCTGTCCATACTCGTCCTGACAGAAATAGGATTTCATCCCGTGGAAAACCCCCGGTGTTCCTTTTGCTATCGTGGCCGCATGCTCCTTCGTATGAATCCCTTTCCCTGCCGCTTCGCAGCCAATCAGCCGCACCCCGGCTTCTGGAATAAAGTCATAGAACATCCCCATAGCATTGCTTCCGCCTCCTACACAGGCCACCACCGCCGAAGGCAGCTTTCCTTCCCGTTCCAATATCTGTTTCTTCGCTTCCCTGCCGATGACACTCTGAAAGTCCCTGACAATCATCGGGAACGGGTGGGGGCCCATCACTGAGCCGAGCACATACAATGTATCCTCTACCCTCTTGGTCCACTCACGCATTGTCTCATTCACCGCGTCCTTTAATGTCATTGTACCCGTAGTCACAGGGTGCACTTTAGCCCCCAACAGTTCCATGCGGTATACATTCAGCGCCTGCCTTATTGTATCCTCTTTTCCCATAAAAATCTCGCACTCCAGGCCAAGCAAAGCTGCTGCCGTAGCCGTGGCTACCCCGTGCTGCCCGGCTCCTGTCTCCGCAATGACTCTCGTTTTCCCCATTTTCTTCGCCAAAAGCACCTGCCCTAATACATTGTTAATTTTGTGGGAGCCTGTATGGTTTAAGTCTTCCCTTTTAATATAAATTTTTGCCCCTCCCAAATCTTCGCTCATCTTCTTTGCATAATATAAAAGCGAAGGGCGTCCTGCATAATTGTTGAGCAAATCCGTCAGTTCCCGCTGAAATTCCGGGTCTTTTTTATAATATTCATAGCTTTCTTCCAAGCGTATAATCTCGTTCATCAGCGTTTCCGGTATATATTGCCCGCCGTGAACACCGTATCTTCCTTTAGACATTTTTTACCTCATTCCTGCGCGGCTTTTTGCGCATATTTCCAATATTTTCTTCTTATCCTTAACACCATTGGTCTCCACACCGCTGCTGATGTCCAGCCCGTAAGGAACAGGCGATGCTGCTCTTATCGCTTCCCTGGCATTTTCGATACAAATCCCTCCTGCCAGGAAATAGGGGTAGGGTATGTCAGGAATCAAATCCCAGCAAAAGGCTCTGCCCGTACCGCCGATTTCTGCTCGGTCTTTCGTTGTGCCATCCCGCCCATTTGGAACATTGGCTTCATTCTGCACACTGTCTGCATTGGAGATATTACCTCTGCTTTTGGTAATCCCTCCGCTGTCAAACAGGAAATAATCCACTCCGGCTTCCCAGTATGCATCATAGAGTTCCCTCTCCTGACATCCCTCTTCCGGATGCAGCGCCTTTATTACCCGACAGCCAGCTTTTTTCTTTAATTCTTTTACATAGGCTGGAGATTCCCTTCCGTGCAGCTGCGCTACATCTATCGTCTTCGCTTTCACTAGGGAAATTATCTCATCTATGGGGGCATCTACAAAAACCCCCACCGCCTTAATCCTGGCATCCAGATTTTCTTTCATTTTTTCTGCTTTTGCCCGCCCAACCTGTCTCCTGCTCTTTGCAAACACAAAACCAACATAATCCGGTTTCGCTTCGTTTACATAATCAATCTCACATTCTCTGGTCAGGCCACATATTTTAATTTTTGTTTTCATATTTTTCCTATTCCAGTTCCGCAATCCCCCTTCCAATACCCATAACTTCTCGGAATCTTCAGCCTTTATTTCATGGGGCTTTCAGAACCTATTTTTCAAAAATCACCCACTTTTTTCTCTAAAACACTTGACAAACCAATCAAAAAATGCGGCGCTTCGCGCCCTTGATCAAAAAGTACATTTTTTTGATTGGAGGCGATCTTTGATGTTACCTTATAACCCTGGCGGTCATGCCGCCTATCAGGATACTTTCGTATCCCAGTTCCTTAAATTTTACCCGGATCCCTTTGTGCTTCCCAAAAGCACTTGGGATTATATCGTGCAGTTCTGGTATCTCGATCTTTCCCAGACTGATTCTATCATGCAGGAATGTTACTCTGTTTTTGGCCCGGGACCAAGGCTCCCTTCCTGCATGCTGCGCTCCTACCTGCTTGCTTTGAAACTAAAAGTGACTTCCATCACTGTCTGGTGCCGCATGCTTAAGGAAACTCCGCTTTATGCCATCCTCAGCGGTTTCTCTTTCGGGGATACCCCTGGCGTTGGTACTTTTTATGATTTCTTTTCCCGCATCTGGCAGCATGACTCCAACAACCTTTCCCCGAAAGACCGGTTCCCTAAGATAAAGAAAACTCCCAAAGGCAAAAAGAAAGGCGATAAGACTCCCTGCGACTCTTCCAGCATGGCTTCCAGGCTTCTTCCCCTGCTGGAACGCTGGCATTTAAAGCCTGGGAATCCCTTTTCCCTTATTTTCCAGCTTTATCAGCAGCAGTTCCTGGACCAGTCCATCCACAGGGGGCTGGTCAATCCCCGGCACCTGGCTCTTGCCGGTGACGGCACCCCTGTCCGTACTGCCGCACAGCAGCGGAAAAAGCGCATTTGCCATTGTAAGGAGAAAGGCCGTTCTTCTTGTGACTGTAAACGCCATTATTCCCAGCCCGACTGTAACTGGGGATGGGACTCCCACCGGGAATGTTATTTCTTCGGCTACCACCTCTACATGTATGTGGCTTCCGATTCCTTCAGCGACCTCCCTGTGTTTCCTCTTTTAGAACGGGCCTCCCGGCATGATATGCTTTCCTTCCTGCATTCCTTTTTCACCATGAAAGCGTATCTTCCGGAATTCCAGATTGAAAAGCTCCTTCTGGATTCTGCACACGACGCTTATGCTGTTTATGAATACTGCAGACGAGAACATATCACACCGTTTATCGACCTCAATCCCGGACATACTGGGCATTTTACCTATAAGGACGATTTTACAATTGATGACGATGGTGTCCCTGTCTGTAAGTTGGGCTTACGTATGCATAAAGATGGATATGAAGCTGCCAAACACCGGGCAAAATACCGGTGCCCAAAATCAAACCGGAAACGTGGCTGCTTCTGTGAACACCCTTGTTCACCGGCGAAATATGGTAGAACCGTACACATCTTTACTGATGACAATCCAAGGTTATTTAACATACCGCCAAGGGACTCTAAAGCATGGGAAAAGGAATATGACAGAAGAACTTCCGTGGAGCGCTCCAACAAGCGTGAGAAAGAGGACTATAAATTAGAAGACGGCAGGCACCGCTCTACGAAGATGTGGTACTGCCGCCTCTACGGCATCATGATGCTCCAACACCTTGATGCCTGGGAAATGCCCTCTGCTGAGGCATTTCAAGAATCATTATTAGGATTGACCGCCTAATAATGATATCTTAAGCGATTCCATAAGATTTTTCAAGGCATAGTACCCGCTATGTCCAATGTTTATGTCCATTTTCTCAAATTTCTTTTCCTGTACGATATTCAGTTGTCAATTTTCAGTTAGAATCACATTCATTGAGATTCCGAGAAGTTATACCCTTTTTCACGCAGAGCAATTTCCTGTCTGCTTTGCAGCCATGAAATTCTCTGGGGCATTGTCCGGGGAATTGCTGTTTTCCAGTTCCGCAATCCCCCTTCCAATACCGTATATCAACGCAATTTTTCCAGTTCTTTTTTCTTGTCCTCGCTCCGCATAAGGGTTTCTCCGATTAGAACGGCATCCACTTTCGCCTCCCTTAGCTGGGCCATATCCTGCACTGTGCGGATGCCGCTTTCGGAAACAAAAAGTACATCCTCTGGCACTTTGCCCCTCAATCTGCTGCTGAGTGAAATGTCCACCTGGAAATTCTTCAGATTCCGGTTATTTACCCCGATAATTCCGGACCCGCATCTTAACGCCATTTGGATTTCCTCTTCCGTATGCGCCTCCACCAAGGCCGACAGCCCAAGGCTATGGGCTATTTCCAAATACTCCTTCAACTCCCCTTCCTCCAGCAAGGCACATATCAAAAGCACAGCCGAAGCCCCTATTGCCCGCGCCTCATAAATCTGATAAGCATCTACTGTAAAATCCTTCCTCAGCACCGGTATGGATACTTTTTTTGCTATTTCCTCCAAATATCTGTCGCATCCGAGAAAATAATACGGTTCTGTCAGCACGGAAATCGCTGCGGCCCCCGCATCTTCATACTCCTGGGCTATCTTTAAATAAGGGAATTCCTCCGCAATAATGCCTTTGGAAGGAGAGGCTTTTTTTACTTCACAGATAAAGGATATTCCTGGTGACGACAAAGCTTTGCGGAAAGGAAATCCGGTATTCCTCCCCAACGCTTCTGCCTCCTGCCTAATCAAGTCCGCGCTTTTTTCTCTTTTCAGCACTTCTACACGCTCCCTCGTCCGCCCTGCTATTTCATCTAAAATTGTCATTTTAATACCCATGTCCTTTCCACCTATCTATTGGACAATTCCGCAAACCGCTCCAGCTGTTCCAGTCCTTTTTTGCTTTCCACAATTTCCCTTGCTTTTCCCACTGCAGCAACCATTGTTTCCGCAGCCCCTGCCACGTATAAGGCTGCTGCCGAATTCAATATCACCGCATCTGTCTTCGGCCCTTTGCATCCGCTCAGTATTTCCTTGGTAATCTGCGCATTTTCTTCCGGTGTTCCTCCCAGCAAATCTTCCTTCCGGCACCGGGCAAAGCCGAACATTTCAGGCTCTATCATATATTTTTTAAATACCCCATCCCTTACTTCACATACGTTTGTGGGTGCGCTCATGGATATTTCATCCAAGCCGTCCATACCGTAAACCACCATGGCGCTTTTTACCCCCAATTGGGAAAGCACTTTCGCCATCGCCTCCACCATTTCCTCCTCATACACCCCTAAAAGCTGCATATTTGCCCCCGCAGGATTGGACAGCGGCCCCAATACATTAAATACCGTTCGGATTCCCAGTTCTTTCCTCACCGGAGCCACATATTTCATCGCAATATGGTAATTTTGGGCAAATAAAAAACAAATTCCTATTTTCTCTAAAATTTCCTTGCTATTTTCCGGCTCTATGGAAATATTCACACCCAGCGCTTCCAATACGTCAGCCGCACCGCATTTGCTGCTGGCTGCCCGGTTGCCGTGTTTTGCCACCGGAATCCCCGCCGCCGATACCACCAATGCCGATGTGGTGGATATGTTAAAGGAATTTGATTTATCCCCTCCCGTTCCCACTATTTCCAGCACATCCATATCATGCAGCAGGCGTATACAATGTTTCCGCATTCCTGCCGCCGATGCCGTAATTTCCTCTATGGTTTCCCCTTTTAACGATAATGCCGTCAGATAAGCCGACATCTGAATCTGGGAAGCTTGGCCGCTCATAATTTCATCCATCACTGCTTCCGCTTCCGCAAACGTAAGGTTTTTCCCTGTTACTGCTTTTTGAATCGCTTCTTTAATCATAATTTCCTCCATTTCTACATTGTTCATATATTTTCACTTTGCTAAAATTATTTATATTTATTTACTTTTTTCTAATAATGCCATGCCCAGAAAATTCCGGATTATCGTTTCCCCATCGGGTGTCAGTATGGATTCCGGATGGAACTGCACTCCATATACCTGGTATTTTCTATGGCTTACCGCCATCACTTCCCCGTCCTCTGTCCTGGCCGTGATAAGCAGTTCTTCCGGTATTGTTTCCTCCCGCACTGCTAAGGAATGATACCTTGCCGCCTTTATTTTTTCCGGAAGCCCATGAAACAGCCTGCATTTCCCGTCTACCGCCACCTCTGACTGCTTCCCGTGCATCAGTTCCCTGGCATAGGATATTTCCGCACCATAAGCGCTGCATATGGCCTGGTGCCCAAGGCATACCCCCAGGATAGGAATTTTTCCGGCAAAATACTTTACCGCCTCTGCCTTATGAATACATTCCTGATATTCCTTCTCCGGCTGGCTGTCCGCTACAATCCCCGCCCCCGAACGGACAAAGACTTTTCCGTTCTTTTTGAAGGCAATTCTTATGGCAATACAAGTATCCAGATTTCCGGTAAAATCTATATAACCAATGGCTCCCCCATAAATTCCCCTCTTATTATTTTCCAACTCATTGATAATCTGACAGGCGCGTATCTTCGGCGCGCCGGACAGGGTTCCCGCCGGCAGAACCGCCCCTATTGCATCCAATGGTAATTTATCTTCCCCGATGACGCCGCTCACTGTGGAACCTATATGCATCACGTGGGAAAACTTTTGGACGGACAAATATTTTTCCACTTTTACCGTTCCAAACCGGCTGATTTTTCCGATATCATTTCTTCCCAAATCCACTAACATATTGTGCTCCGCCAGTTCTTTTTCATCGGCCAAAAGTTCCCGCTCCAGAGCCCTATCCTCTTCATCTGTTTTGCCTCTGGGCCTGGTTCCCGCCAGAGGAAAAGTATACGCTTTCCCTCTTTCCAATTTCACCAGCGTTTCCGGGGATGCCCCTGCAATTTCAATATCATCACTGCTAAAATAAAACATATAGGGCGACGGATTCAACACCCTCAATACACGATACGTATCAAAAAGGCTGCCTTCCGCATCTGCTTCCAGCCGATTGGCCAAAACCACTTGGAAGATATCCCCTTCCCTGATATAATGTTTCGCCTTTTCTACCATAGTGCAATATTCCTCTTTCCCAAAGAGCGGACGAAAATCCGACAAAAGCTTAAGCCTTGGAATGTCAGCCCCCTTTCCTTTCTTCACCAGTTCCGCCATCCCATCCAATTCTTCCACCGCTTCCCTATAATTTTCTTCCAAAGCGTCCGTCTTGATATTTACGATTAAAATTATCTTCTGTTTCAGATTATCAAAGGCAATCACCTTATCAAACAGCATCAGGTCCACATCCTTGAAGCCCTCCTCATCCGATGCATCCAGCTTTAGTCCCGGCTCGCTGTATTTGATTGTATCATAGGAAAAATACCCCCCCAGCCCGCCTGTAAATGTGGGCAGTCCTTCTACCCTCGGGCTTTTATTTTCCTCTATGATATGACCAATATACTCCATGGGATTCCCCTCTTCTATCACGGACTCCCCTTCCCCGGAACGAATCCGCACCACTCCGTCCATACATGTCACTTCCATCTTAGGCTCATAGCCCAGAAAAGTATACCTCCCCCATTTGTCCGTATCCTCCAGGCTCTCCAGCATATAGCAATGTCTGCTGACCCCTTTTAATACCCTAAGTACCTCTACCGGTGTGCGAATGTCAGAATAGAGTGTACGGCTCACCGGCACAACCCGATAATTTTTCCCGTATTGTTTTGCTCGTTCTAATGTTGGTAAATACATGTCTGTTCCTCCTGCCTTTATGGCACCTCCATATGCGGATCTGTGCAATCGAGTAGGGAAAAGCCCTTTTTCTCTACTCGCCGCCCCGGGCACACGTCAGTTCCAACTGACATATTTCCTTTTGACACCCGAATCCCATAGTATAAAAAAGAATTGGCCCAGCGGGCAATTCCTAGTGACTTACAACGCTGTGGCGTAATTTTCTATAATACAAAAAAACGTCCTTGATAACATCATTGTTATCAAGGACGAATTATTTTCTTAATCCGCGGTGCCACCTTGTTTCAAAGAAAATTTTCCAGCAAATCCTAATAAAACGGACGCAGCAAATATAATCTGGAAAAGGATTCTTTGCCCTTTGCGAAATACTAACATATTCCCGGCAACTAACGTATGCCTTACGTCGCAGAATACTCGGCCAGAAGCCTTTGACTGCGCCCTCCATGGTCCATTTGACAAACTGCGTTCTGCCGGTTCTCAGCCATCCCGGCTCTCTGTGAGTGCAACATCTGCCGTTATCTCCATTTCAACGGTTTCTATAACTTTATTTAATTTTTATCATATTAGCACTGTGCTGGGCGAATGTCAATACTCTTTTATAAATCCAGCTTATCCATATGAAAAGAAAATTCTTCAATGCTTTTAGCTTTCGCAGCCAATTTTATCCATCCCACTAAAACCAAGGCATTTGTTTGTTCAGCAATTTTTTTCCGTAAACCATCCGATATTTCACCAATACTTTCCAATAAAGTAAGAACGGATTCCCTTTTTCCTTCTATTTTCCCTTCCATTTTCCCTTCTTCCTTTACATCCTCTATCCATCCATCAATTGCCTTACACATCCCTTTTTCCCCCTCTTTCTTTTCCTGTTCGCTTTTTATTAACTCTTTTAAGTTTTTAGAATTAGTCAAATGGCTGAATACATATAAGGTTTCTTTATCCATCTTCCAATACTTCTTATTCTCCTGCACATATTTCCGGAATTCTTCTTTGTTATTCCTTTTCTTGTATAATTCCAAAAATGGGCGTAATTCTGTCTTGAAATATTCAAAATGCTGAAAATAATTCAAATCTAAAAAGTGAAGCGGATATTCTGGTATCAGCTTTCTCAACTGTTTGTTAAAAGGCTCTTCTCTGCCAAAATCTATGAGATCATGCAGACTTTTAGGCCCCTGCCATGCCTCCTCCCCCCAATATACTATCATTGTTACTACCGGCTTCAGCTTATCTTCTTTCCTGAACATATACAGGCGTTCTCCAGCATCTGCATATACTTTTTGACTTTTCCCTTCCTGATATTCCTTATCTGCTTTTTCGTTTGTCTTCCTTATTTCTTTTATCTGGCAATGATAGGCAAGCGCTTCTTCTAATGCAATCCTTACAGGCATACTATAGTCTATGTTTTTTTGGTTTTCCACTACCAAAATGGCAAAATATTGTCCATCCCTGTTTTGTTTCATCACCAAATCCCGCCTTTTTTCCAGAAAAATGTCCCCTCCTTTTAACAACACTGGGCTGATTTCCTCCAGTTCTTCCGGCTTCACCAACTGCTCCCCGCAAAATAATGCGCCATTCCATAAATCCGCATATCTACGCACATCGCCGAGATATGACTTAAGTAAAATATCTTCCTTTCCCATTTAGCCTCCCTTTGCAGGAAACGCATACAAACCGGCTTTTTTCCCTTGCTTGAAACTTTCCTGCATATTTAAAAAATAATTTGAAATAAAAGCACGATTTCGCTGGATGGTTTTTATAACCATTGGAATGATACTTCATTAGAATAAAAAGAATATCAGAAATATATGCTTTGAAAAAGTATACCATAGGAATTTCATTCTGTCCATAGGGGATGCCGGTTTTTCAGGAAAACCGATTAACCAGGCCAATACCCCCGCTGCAAACAGCGGGGCATCATGTATTACGCCTTTTTTGGGGCTCGCCCATTGTACTGCACCAAAATCACCGCCGCAAATACAAGCACGCACCCGGCCAGTTCCTTCGAAGACAGTTTCTGCCCCAATATCACCCAGCCAGCCAGCACAGAAACCACCGATTCCATGCTCAAAATCAAGGATGCCACCGTAGGCTCCACATTTTTCTGTCCGATAATCTGAAGGGTATAAGCCACCCCGCAGGACATCACCCCCGCATATAGAATGGGTACAATGCCGGAAACAAACTGCCCCCATGTTGGCGTTTCCACCGCAAAGGCAGCTGCCGTACAGATAATTCCCGCCGTATAAAACTGGATACATGACAGCGCCACTCCATCAGTCTTCGGGGAAAAAAAATCAATCACAAGAATATGTACCGCAAAAATAATTGCACACAAAAATACAAATGCATCCCCTCTGCTGACAGAAAAGCTTTCATTTATGCAGAGCATATACATCCCCACTGCCGCCACTGCCGCTGCTATCCATACTTTCCCCGGTACTTTTTTACGTAAAAACAGTCCAAAGACGGGAACGATAATGATATAAAGAGTAGTGATAAACCCCGCCTTTCCTACCGTTGTCTCCATAATCCCTATCTGCTGGCACAAAGAAGCTGCACATATAGCCAGGCCGCAGCATATCCCCCCCTTTAATGTCAGTGCAGGGGGAAGTTCCTCCGGCGTATTTTTTTTCTTTTTTACCCGTACATAAACCAGGGGCAGAAGCACCGTACCGCCGATGAGGAAACGGATGCCGTTGAAAGTACACGGCCCCATATAGTCCATCCCTACACTTTGCGCCACGAAAGCCACTCCCCATATACAGGCAGCCAAAAATAAAAGCAAACTGCTGCCAAATGATATCTTTTTCATTGCAATGATAACCTTTCCTTTATTTCTGCCACAATATCCCTTATCATTTTATCTTCGCAGTCCAGAATAATGTCTGCGTACTGCTCGTAATAGGGCACTCTTTCATTGTATAAATCCAACAAGCTCTGCCCTTCCCTTACCGCCACTCCCCGTTCGTTCAAATCCCCCAGGCGCCTTTCGATTGACTGGTAAGACAGCTTCAGGTATACCACCTTTCCCATCACCTTTAGATGCCTCATGGCTTCCTTCCCATAAATCACGCTTCCGCCGGTGGCGATTATGCTCCGCCTTGCTTCCAGTGCGGCATTGATTTCATTCTCCACCTTTAGAAAACCATCCAATCCCTGCTTTTCAATGATTTCATGCAAAAGCAGCCCTGTTTTTTCCTGAATTACAATATCAGAATCCACAAAACGGCAGCCGAGATGCTTGGCCAGCACTACACCCACCGTGCTTTTCCCCGCTCCCGGCATACCGATTAGTACGATGTTGTTTCCAGATGCAGCACCCTTCCCCATTGCCATGTGACTCTTCCATGCTGCAGACTTCCCCATCGCTGTGCAATTCTCCAATGCTGTATTATTCATGGCAGGCAACCACTTCCACTTCACAAAGGGCATCTTTGGGCAGCTGTTTTACCGCCACGCAGCTTCTTGCCGGTTTCCCGGTAAAATACTTTTCATATACTCCGTTAAATGCGGCAAAATCAGCCATATCTGCCAAAAAGCAGGTAGTCTTCACCACGTCTTCGTAATTATAGCCTGCTTCTTCCAGCACGGCCCCTACATTTTTCATCACCTGTTCTGCCTGTTCTACGATGTCCTCCCCTTTGATATTCCCTACAGCCGGGTTAATGGGAATCTGCCCCGATGCATATAAAACATTGCCTGCAATAATCCCCTGTGAATACGGCCCGATTGCTGCCGGCGCTTTGTCCGTTGATACTTTTTTCCTCATAATTTTACTCCATTTCTGCACCTCTTTATTGTGCATGGTAAGTTTTTGGCTTAGTTTTATTAAACTCTTTCGGCTCCACTGAGACTTTTGGCAACGGGGTATTGCCCCCGCCGAGACAGTATATCCCCTTCACTCCTCGAATTCTGCCATTACATAAAACCCCCGTTCGTTCTCGATTATCTTCGTAACGATCCCCTCCCTGGCCAGCATCCTCTCACGGAACGGATAGTTCCCTGACATGGCCAATGCCGGGTCAATGGTATAATAATAATTGCTGGGAAGCACGCCTTCCGTCACCGTCACGCGCTCCCCTTCTTTTAACAGACCCTGACGCTCCATCTTAAATTCCATCTGTCTCATGCAGTACTCCTGTTCCAGTTGCGCAAATGCCCTTCCCATACCGCAACCATTATATCGTTTCCTATTTTACTAGTACTTTCCATTATTTTCAACCTTTTTTAACAAAAAGGCTGTTATCTTGTAACAGCGAAGCCGGAAGGCTGAACTGTTACGTTACCTTATATACTTATTTCTAATATTCTCATAACATTTCACAACGCCGATACCGGAAAAAACCATGTATCCCGATTATAGGGGAGCATTTCATCCGCCATACACAATATAATGCCCGGTTTCACATCCATACCCAATTTATTCAACACCGCAAAATTTTTGTCTCCATGATTGGGAATTTTCGCTTTCTTTATCTCTATAGGATAAATTTTGTCCAGTGGCGGAAGCTTACATACTACCGGCACGACCTGCAGCAATGCATTTTCTACCATGTCACAGGAATTTTCACAGACTGTTAGTATAAGCCTTGTTTTGCTGTGGTAAATAAGGTTATCCCCTCTGACTGTATACGTACCGCTTCTTATATATGCGATGACTTTTTCCAGACATTTCGCAGACATCTGCTCCACGTTTTCTATGATGACAAATCCACCCGCCGCTTCTTCCAAAAGCCCCGCCCGCTTACAAAGTTCCTTGTTCCCGTTCAAAAAGCAGCTTCCGAAAAGAATTGCATCATCGTCAGGTTTATTATCATTTACTTTGGAATAATTTAGCAGGCAGCATTTGGCCTGCGCGGGAAGTACGGATTCCGCCTTCGCATATTCATACACCAATTGGGAAAAAAAGGTTTTCCCCACCCCATGTTCCCCATATATGAGCATGGGAACTCCCCCAGGGGGATATTTTACGGCAGCCTGGCACTGGGTTGTTAAATAGCGCAAAGTGGTATCATATCCTACCGCCTCCATAAACCCCTTTCTGTCCACCAGTTTTTTATCAAAGAGTTCTGTCAAGTCTTCCAGGGCATAAAACATTTCTGTATCCAGCTGCATCCGAAAACTATCCTCTATTATCTTTTTATCAAGATAGTAAACCGGGCGTGATACAATTTTGATCAATGTTCCCGACTTCACCATCCTGTTCAGATGCTGCGATGCCAGTGTTCTGGAAATATTCAAAGCCTTGCTAATTCCCAGAGTGTCATATTCAATTTTATTCGTTCTGCAGAATTCCCTCGTATATTCTGCTACAAGGTTTCGGATTTCTTTTTCCAGTTCCATACCGCCCATTCCTTTTTTCACCCTTAAAACCATGCCCTTTCCAAAGCCAGAGATTTTATGATTTGCCTTGCCCATTCAAATTTTCAAATCTCCGTCTCCTATTGTGTAGTATACAAAATATATCCTTATTTTGCCGAAGTGTTGCAATTGTTATCATAACATACTCATTATTGTCAGATTTTTTTATGGAAAATAAGGGAAAACCAGATTGTGACATTTTTTTTGACACTATTTACAATATAATCCGCCCGTTTACATAAAAAAGAATTGGCCCAGCGGCCAATTCCAAAGAATGCTTCGCATTCTTTCTTGGTGACTTACAACGCTGTGGCGTAATTTCCTATTATATAAAAAAGAGTTGGCCCGGCGGCCAATCCCTAGTGGCTTACAACATTGTGGCGTAATTTCCTATAATATAAAAAAACTGCCGGAACTTTTATCATTCCGACAGTCTTTTTCTTCACTATTTACTTATTATTTTCTAACACTTTTTCATATGCCAGCCTTGGATAATTATCCTCCGCCACATGTATCACCCCGCAGTAACTAAAACCGCTTTTTTCCAGCAAGTTCTGCATCACCTGATTATCTCCATGAGTATCTGCCCGCAGATGCCCGCATTGCATAAAGGCCCATTCGATACAGAAGGCTCCCACTCCTTTTACCGTTCCGTTCCCTGCCAGCCGGTGTATCACTCCGTAAGGGCTATCCTCCGTCCATTCCCCTTCCTCTATCACAAGATAGGATGGCTCAATATCCTTCCCCTGGCAGAAGAAAAACGTACCCGCAATCCGCCCTTCGTCCATACATACATAACTATTCCCGTCCGCAATGTCCTTTTCAATCAATTCTTCCGGCGGCCAATTGGTGGGGCCCCATTGATTTGGATTCCCATGCTCCGCCATAAAGCGGCGGGCATATTCATAGATTTCCATAATCTTTTTTACATCTTCTTTCAATGCGTGGCGTATTACCATTTCCTCCCCCCCGTTTTGATCCTATTTGGCCATTACATCCGCGTAATATACCTCTCCGCTTCTTCCCCGGAAAGTTCAAACTTTTCTCTGATTTTCTGCATTATTGTTGCATCCGGAATATTTAGTTCCTTTAATGCGGATACCATGCCTTTAATTCCCTTTTCGATTCCCTTTTCAATCCCCTTTATTTCATTTTCCTTCGCAATCTCTTCAAACAAAGTACACATAGATCCATCTCCTTTTCCAAATGCATCATAATCAATCTTGCTGTTCGTCGCACCTGCCACAGTCATAACCACTTCTCTGTCTGTCTTACGTTCCTCGCTGTATTGTATTGCTTTTTCTCTTGCCTCATCCCTTGTAATTTCCCTATCCAGAATGATTTGCAACAAATTAAATAAATCTACATTGTCCGCATTTTTCAATGATAAATCACTTTTTGCCGCTTCTATAAGCAGCATCTTATAATCATTTACATACCCCTTCATCTCTTCCGGTATATCCAGCATTCCGTGCAAGGAAACTGCACCATCCCATTTCTTTTCTCCATAGTATACTACTACTGTAATCAATGGCGCAAATTTATCCGTTTTTTTCATGTGTGACAGATATTCATCTGCTTCCATCCCCTCCGCTGTCTTATATTTTGATGAATTGTCATCATACTGCTTCTTATAAACACCATAATCATAGCCCATAATTCTCATCGGCATTGCATAATGGATATGATCCTGGTGTTCTATCCCCAGCATTACAAATTCCACCCCATAGACAGTAGAACGCTTCCTTATCTTGATATTATCCCTGGACGACTGGATAGCCTCCGCATACTTTCTATGTTCCAGTATGGAAGACTCCTCCGTATCCCTATCCTCCAGTTCCTCGGGTTTAATTAACTGCTTTCCATCAAAAAGCACTGCATTAAAAAAGTCCGCAAACCGTTCATTATTTCTCCAATAGTTTCTCAATACCGTGTCCGGTTTCAGCTTCTGCATTTTTCTTGCCATTCTTTATCCTTTCCGTTCACCGGGCCGTTTCGTCTTTGTTTCCAGTATACTATTTGGCTCAACATATTTCAAGATAATTAAACTTGCCAGTTATGGCGCGAAATTCCGGTCTATTATCCTGATTGCAAATGTTTTGATTAATACTGGATTCCCTCCATTCAGAAAAACGGGGTATTCTCGTGTTCCCAAATATCATAGGGAAAATATGTACGCATTACCCGCTGCACGGGGCTGTCCACAAAAAAGGGACAGCGGCCTTTCACCGATATCCCTTTAAACTTCCTAAACTCCGGTACTTTCTTTTCCGGTACACTAGAAATCCCTTACCCCTTCAATCACCACTCCATGGGCAATCCCCGGCACAGTTTGTCCTTCATTGAAACTGGTTTTGCTAAGCAGGGCCCCCGTCGGCACAAACAGCACCCTCTTCCATACCCCTTCTTCTATCTTTTTCAGGATATAGGCAGACAATGTCACTGCACTGCAGCCGCAGCCGCTTCCCCCGGCATGGGTATCCTGCTCCTTTGCGTCATAGATTTCAATCCCGCAGTCCATATGCTGTCCGGCAATATCCACGTCCTTTTCCCCGAGCAAATCCAACAGAGCATGCTGGCCCACCGTTCCCAGGTCTCCGGTAATTATTTTATCATAGTCTGACGGCTTTCTCCCAAAATCCTTCAAATGTTGATAAATCAAGTCACAGGCGGCCGGAGCCATGCACGCCCCCATGTTCATAGAATCCTTCAATCCATAATCCATGATTTTCCCGGTGGTCAGCCCGGTAATCTTCGCCCGGGACTTTTTCCCCGCCGTGCCGCTTAATACGAAAGCCCCGCTGCCCGTCACCGTCCATGAAGCGGACAGCGGCCGCTGGTTTCCATACCCAAGAGGAAAACGGAATTCCTTCTCCGCACTGGCAAAATGGCTGGACGTCACGCACACTACATTCTCCGCATATCCCCCATGTACCGTCATCGCCCCCATGCTCAAAGACAGCCCGCATGTGGAGCAGGCTCCGTACAGCCCTACCAACGGTATCTCATAGCCAGCCAGCCCGAAACTGCTGGCTATGGACTGCCCCAGCAAATCCCCTGCAAAAAGATAACGAATCTCCTCCTTTTTCAGCCCCGCCTTCCCTAATGCCAGATAAACTGCATCCTTCTGCAAGCTGCTTTCCGCCTCTTCCCAGGAAGCACAGCCGAACATATCATCCTGCCCTATCATATCAAAAAGTTCCGCCAGCGGGCCCTGACCTTCCTTCGTTCCAACCACGCTGGCACTATCCCTGATAAAAACAGGCTGCTTCAATTCTATACTTTGTTTTCCAAGTGTATATGTTTCCCTTTTTTCCTGATTCATACGATACAAAGCTCCTTTCACAATTGCCTACTTCCCACTCTTTGTATAGTATTTCCTCTTTTTTATTTCACAATTCCATGCTCCAGCAAAAACTGTTTCCAAATTTCATAATATTTCGCTTTCAAATGCACCTCATCAACGGTATATTCCGCATTCAGACTGCCTTCCGCATCACATACCACTTCATTCACATCTATATAAAAAATATCTCTGTTATCCGCCAGCCCTGCAATCGCCCGGTTTTTATCTTCAATATTGGTATTGTTAAAAATTTCGTCTTCCGCATCCTTTGCGCCGGTCACCTTCATAATTCCCTGGACATAAATTATGGCATCCGGCTGCAGTTCCCGGATTCTGGCTACCACCTTTTCATATTCCTCCATAAACGTATCCGTAGTTCCCGTTCCCAGTTCGTTGATTCCCAGCATAAGGTATACCTTGCCATAGCTTTTCTGCATCAGCGCTTCTTCAACGGTAATCTTTTTTCCCGTCTCTTCATCCTTTGCCACCGGCGTTGTAAACACATCATATATGGTAAGGGAAATTTTCGCATAAAAATCCGCCCTCTCCTCTATCCCCCCATATTCGAACAGGCCTACCGTCCTGGAGTCGCCAATAAATGCCGCATCATTAAAATAGTCTTCCGTTACAGCCTGAAAACTGTAGGTTCTGCCATCCTCTGCCGTCTTCGTTTCTGTTGTGCCCTGCCCGTTGGAATCCTTTGGTTCTCCTGCTTCCACGGAGTTTCCTGCTGCGCTCTCTTCCCCCTCTTCCACAGGGTTTCCCGCTGCACCTTCTTTCGCCGCTGCGGCCAAGTCTCCTGCTGCGGCCTCTTCCCCCGCTTCCACAGGGTTTCCTTCTGCTCCCCCTTTGACCGCTTCTCCAGTTTTCCCTTCGACACCCTCATTCGCCGTTTCGGCAAAGTCTCCCGCTGCGCCCTGGCCGCCTAAATCAATTTCGCCATTTTCCAAGGCAGACACACTTCCTTCCCCTTCACCGCCTTGCGGCAAGGCTTCCGCTGCTTCCCCTTCGGAAGGCATCCCAATCATCTGCCCTCTATTCCCCCACTCATAAAACAAACCGCCTGGAAACTCATCTGCTCCCATTCCTATCGCTTCCGCCGCTTCCCACGGCATTGTTCCCTTGCTTATCCCTTCCATCATAAGGGTTAGATACGGCCGCTCCGTCACATGAAATTCGTACTCCCTATATATCGAAAACCGACCGACTATCCCTATCAGCGAAAACAGCAGCCCGCTTGCCGCCAACACAAGAAGAACCGGGCATTTTTTTATAAATTCCTTCATTATATTCTTCACTCTCCACTAAAACTTCAAATAAGCAAACGGATTATTCTCCATACTGACCACACAATAAACAGAAAGCCAGAAAATGGCTGCACTCAACAGTACCACCGCCGGATGTCTCCGATGCTTTTTGAAGAAACCGGAAACCGCCGGAACACACCAGACCACCCCAGCCAAAAGATAATACCAGTACATCCCCAGATATTTTATGAAATCCCTGGGATTGACTGCAACCCCTCCCCCGTTAAAAGGAAACACCCGCTCCAGATATATTCCCAGCTCCCTTAAATCCGTCACCGCAAAAATTACCCATGTGACAGGAATCATGGCCAACACAAAAAAACGGCCAATCAATGGGAATTTCCCAAATAGTTTCCCCAGCGCCAGCCTTTCTATGGCAATCAGGGCAAACAGCACCAATCCCCACAGGATAAAGTTCAGACTTCCTCCATGCCATAGCCCTGTTAACAGCCAAACTGCCAGCAGATTCCGCATCGTTACCCCCATGCCTTCCCTGCTGCCCCCCAGCGGAATATACACATAATCCCTGAAAAAACTGCCCAGTGTTATATGCCATCGCCTCCAGAACTCACTGATACTCTTAGAAGCATAAGGATGGCGGAAATTCTCTATAAAAGGGTATCCCAACATCAGACACAGCCCCGATGCCATCAGCGAATACCCCCAAAAATCAAAATACAATTCCATAGAATACCCCACCGCCCCCAGCCATGCCAAAGGGGTAGATATACTCTCATAGCCAATCATATGGATATCTTTCCACAAAATCGCCAGCCGGTCCGCCAGCAGCACTTTCGTTCCCAGGCCTGCTATAAAATACTGCAGCCCTTCTTCCACCTTTTCCCATGAGTACTCCCGCTTTTCCTCCCCGAATCCCCCTTCATGGAAGCGCATAATAGGCCCTGACACCAGCTGCGGAAACATCACAAAATAAACCGCAGTCTGCCGAAACCCCGGTTTCTGTACCATCTCCCCACGATAAACGTCAATCTGGAAGGATATCATTTTAAAAAGAAAAAAACTAAGCCCCAACGGAAGAACCGCGCTGCCCAAAAAAGCCCCCAGCAGCTTAAAAGCTGCCAACAGCCCAATATCCATCACAAGTGCCGCAATCACCCTGTCCTTCCTACACTTACGCCCTCTGCGCGTATCCTTGCAGGAATATATTTTCTTTGCGAAAAAATAATTCAGCCACACTGCCACAAACAGCAAGGGAACATAATATAACTCTCCTACCGCATAAAAAATAAAGCTTCCAAGAAGCAGCGCCCATTCCCTGTATTTCTTTGGTGTTATATAATAAACGGCTAAAAACGCCGGGAAAAAACGAAAAATAAATTCCAAACCGGAAAATATCACCATGTCTACCAATCCTGTCTTTTGTACTCTCCACAATAAGGTAACAGTTCAGCAAAACCTGAACTGTTACCTTATTGTACCATTCCGGTATTTCAATCTCAATAGGGAATTTGACATTGTAAGTAATATTTGTTACAGTGTAAATACATAATATGTTCGAAGTGAGGAAAAGATTGAAAATTAAAAAAATTCAATCCCAAGTTTGTGTCCGCACGGCATCTACAAGCTTACCACACACAATGCCGTGCAGAAATGAGGAAATTATGGTACTCCTCCCATCTTTTAACGACAGCTTCCCATCATCCAAAACCCCCGAAGAAATCTGTTCCGTTTTGCAAGCGGTCACATCACCGCCAAAGCTGCGTTTATTCCAACCCTGCAATGAAGAATTTATCGGGAAAGTGACACCTTCACGCTTTCGGGTGGTCAGCAATATTTCCTACCGCAATTCCTTTCTCCCCTGTATCCATGGTTCTATCCATCCGGCCGGAAACGGCTCTGAGATTATAATAAAAATGCGCCTCCACCCTGCCGTGGCTGTCTTCTGCTCCATTTGGCTGGGATTCATGGCCTTCTTTTTCCTGTGTGGACTGCTGTTTGCTTTTGCGGACGGCTTTCTCCAGGCATTGCCGCTGCTCGGTCCATCACTTGGCATGTTCACCTTTGCCCAAGTCCTTATCAGGCTCGGCTTTCTCATTCCCGCAAGAAAGGCACGGCAGAGACTCCGGGAATTGTTGGGGTAATTTTATCGCTTGCATTTTTAATAATTTCCTTATGTGTTTCGATTTCGATATCCAACGTTCCTCTGTCATAGATATAATAATATTATTATTGCCAAGCCTTATCTTTTCTCCATTTTTTTAACAATTCTAAGTATATGAAGTTCTCTAACTCACAATTTCTCAAATGTTTTACATACCGTTCCTTTTATCAATGCAAAGCTATAATTACGCAACAGCATCCTATGGGCTGTTTCGTGTGCAGCTGGCGCGACCACAAGAATCCATGTCTTTTTGTTTACTAGTTTTTCTATATCATTTGGATGAATTATTCTAATATTATCCTTATAAATACCTGTAGCATAGGTATCTATAGCATACTTTAGCCTGGCATTAGGATAATGCTTCGCCATCTGCTCATATAAGAGATAAGAGTTTGGCATACAAACTCCCCAAATGCAGTATTCAAAACTCTCCATAGGATTCATTGGAAGCTTTTGTACCGCAATTTCTTCCTCACTGAAGTAATCAATATTTTGAAATTTGTTGCTATAAATGGCATTGAGCTTCACTCTCTGTTTTACCGTTTCCAGCATGCTCCTTGAAATATCAGTCAAGGTCCTCTTTACCTCTTCCGGAATGCTTGCACTAACACTGCCAAAATCCAGTACATCCAAACCCTTCGGATAATAAAGGGGCAAAAATCTATCAATAAACTGATATCTTTCATCATAAGTATCCCGCACCAACACAACAGGTATTCCCATTGCTGCACAAGGAGACGCCACATGAAGCCTTGTAGTAATTATAAGCCTTGCTTCATCCCTATATCTGTTTAATTGCTCTCTGGCCTTTTCGTTATACCTGTCCGTCTCATCCATGGTTAATCTGTGGTCATCAGAATGGCTATGTATTCTTACAACCTGTGACAGATACTCTGCACTTTCTTTAATCTCATTTGGAATGTGTTCCAATATACTTTCGGGACAATCAACGATAAACACCTTATTATATTTTTTGCCCTCGCTTCGTCTTGGAAAAAGCATTGTCAGACAGCCTGTAAGGAAAGCATCTATCCCTTTGGATTTTAGATACTTAACAGTACATTCGTCACGGCATCCTACAGGCTGATTATTACGTAATGAATTTAATTCATCTTCAGACAAAATACGGTGAAAATGTAACCCTATAAACACTGGATGAATTTTGCCAGACACAGGTAAAAATCGGGTAGCATAGCAAAAATGCTCATAGTTTTCAGCACCATTTACTATTGCTACAACATCCTCCCCAACATAATCGACCAAATCATATCTGTCGAGAGGCACTATGTCTTCCTCTGGAATTCCTATTTCTTTATACAATTCCAGTACTGCTAAGGATTGAATAGGATCGCCTAAATTCATTGGTCTTTCATTTTTATTAACAAGCAAATGCTTTCTATAGTTCATATATCCATATTTCATAAACTCTCTCCTAAATATCAGAATACAAATCTCCAAGTTCAATAAGCGCATCGTTTTTGGGTACTCGTTTCACAAGGGGAGGATACTTCATATGATCTTTCCCATAGCAGTAATCCAATACTCCTTTTGTATCTCCAGGCGCCAGAAAATTGTGTCCCTCAAATTCAATCTCAATAGGATTATCAAAACATTCTCTTTTCACAAAAGCAATATTATAAGGGCTTCGGTCAAGGCCATTTAAAAAGAGCATTTTATTTCTTCTGCGTTTAAAAAATGTAGCCGCTTTCATAAACCGTCTATACGCTTCTTTGTTTCCAATCTTTGCAAGCCGCCTGTAATACGCACGTTTGACCTTATTCTTTTCTGATTCAGCGCCCACATATGCCCAGCAGGCAGTCCTAAAAGCCCAGCATATCCTGGTCTGAAAAACATGAAGCAAAAAGCAGGGAGCCCCATTAAAGATTGGAACAATATCTATAAAAACACCCGGATGATATTTAAAGCCGCCTCTTCCTCTTTTTGTATAGACAGTGCCATTTCTCTTAAGATGTGCATAAGTTATATTACAATCGGCTTCTTTACCCTGATGCCTGAAATAATACTTGTCACCATCAAGTTCATCGTCAATTACCTTCATCAGCTTCCGATAATCCTCATACGGCATATTGATATCAGCATCATCATCCCATGGCACAAATCCACCATGTCGTACTGCACCAAGCAAAGTTCCAAACGCAATATTGTATTTTAGATTATGCTTCCTGCAGATTCGATCAATTTCTTTCATCATATCCAATTGTATCAGCTGTACACGTCTTAAATCATGCCCTCCACGCAATAGCAGTTCTGATACTTTATCGATTCCTTTTTCAATTTGATTCCTATAATTTCGTTCTATAAATTCCTTTCGATTTTTGATAACGCTTGTTGAAACTCCATAAAAATCCACCCTCTCCGCATCAAACTCACTATCCGTCATCCACGCATATGTATTACCGACATTCTTATAAACCAAATATTTACCCGCGTGCCCGTTTCCGTTAAATTCTTCAAAAATACCGGCTATTGAGTAATTATATTTAGCCTTTCTTCTACAGAAGTAACGCTGCTTCGTTCGGCCAATTTTCCCTTTAATAGGACTAAATAGTCTTTTGTGCGGCAATGGACTCCTGCAATCAATATAATGAAATACATGCTCTAAATATTTGCATGTTCTTTTACATTCAGAAATATCATTTCCCGCATAAAAAAGAGGTGTCAAAACGAGCCTTGTCCTATAATAACATTCATCCGCCTCTCTTCCCGCAGGCAATAAATTCTTCCCCTTATGCATGAGCCAGGCAGATAAACTTTCAAAATCATCCTTATTCTTATAGGTCAATATGTCTACATTGTATTCTTTGCTATTCATTTCAAGAGTATCCAACAACTCCAAGTAATCCTTATATATCAGACATACAAATATGTTGTTAGGGTCAAAATATTCCTCACTATGCTGATACTCATAATTTATGAGAGCCCGATTCCCCAAAGTATATTTTAGATTTTGCTCAAGACAAATATCATCAACCATTTTTAGAAGTTCAAGTGCTTCCATTTGTGCTTTTGTCATTTTCTAATCCTCTATCCAGCAGTAAAGGTCTGTATCAACATGATTCTTCTTATGGTGCCTTACTGCAAACTTATACTCTGGTACAAATGATTTTAATAACAATGGAATACGATAATAATCCTCTCCACAATGATATAATGATACAGCTAATCTCGGTTTACATGTTCTGATGATTCTCTCCGCGCCGTGTAAAGCGGAATATTCACTTCCCTCGATATCCATCTTTATAAACGTAATTTTTTCATCAGAAGGTATCACTTTATCTAAAGTTGTTACGTTTACATCCACATAATCACTTTCATAGAGTGCGCTCTGTGCAAAGCCTCTATTGCCTACGAGAAAAGAGCCATTTGGCTTATTTGTCTTTGCAAACTTCATTATGCAGTCATGATCTGATAGTGCATACGGCATCAGCACCATCTCTGGATAGTACTTTTTGTTTTTTACATGAGTCATTGCAAGTGCCAAATCAGCTATACTCTCTTCCATACACTCAAAGGCATATACCTTTTTCAACCTTGGACCGTAAGTCTCAACAAATTTTTTCAAGGTATCCCCATTATATGCCCCACAGTCTATGACAATTTCATCCATGGAACATTCCTTCTCATAAATAAATGGAACACGATACTCTGCATCGCCTCGTACAATTAAATCACTAAAATCACATTCTCCATATAATGTTCTTCTTTTAATAACCTCGTTATAAATCCATTTAGACTTATCATCGCACAAAAGTTTCGTTACCTCATCTATCTTGTTCTTATTTTTAATCAATTCCACTGCTACTTGAGACAAAATATCATTAATTAATATGCGGCATGGCATTATGCTATACGCTCCCATATTGCATATCTGCTCATATATCTCAGGAATACTATTCTCGACAGCAATCACAACCAAGGTATTTTCCGGACACAACAGCTTAATCTCTTCCGGATTTTTTACTGGAATACCATATATTTTTGTACCTTGCTTATCTACATCATTATCAACAATAAATGAAATATTCTTTACTTTTCCATTGTCCAATCTATTAAGGAAACGCATGCAATATTCTCCCGCGCCAAATATCACCGTTTTCATCTTCGAGCACGCTTTTTTGAAATTGTCCATTGTAGGTAATAACTCTGTCATTTTATCTCCATTTCTGTGTGGCTTTAGTGACCCGTCTTTGCCGGGGCTTTACGCATGTCAAGTTTGCGGATGCCACGCAGACACAAACTTGTGATTGAAAACTTTCAATCTTTCCCACCTATGAAGTTTCCAATATTATCAACATGTACATTAGTTCCTAAGAAAATCGGGTTTTTTAGAATATTTATAAACTCCTTATGATGTATATTTCTTTCATCATATACATCCATCTGTATAAATTCGCTTAAAGGAATATGCCCCCAACTATTAAGCTTCATGAAATGTATAAAATCAGCATGAATGCTTTTTCCATATTCTACAAAATCTATCATCTCTCTATAGTTATCAACTTGAATAACGAAGGAAATCGACAGCCTCTTCAGTTTACTTTGCAATCGAAGCTGACTGGCAAATTCCATGTTTTTTCTAAGTTTATGCAAATCCCCGCCACGGAGTTTCCTGTAAGTATCAGGATTTACCGCATCAATTGACACCTCCAGGGAAATATTATGATATCTTTTTTCCAAAATGCTCCAATTTTCAGGAGTAAACAGCATTCCATTTGAAATAAGAGCTATATTGTTGCTTTCATAGTGATTAAAAATAATATCTTTATAGTACGGACTAAAGAAAAGTTCACCATTGCCTATCCTCATATTTCTCGGTTTTTTAAGA
>Ga0137297_10552_pt1 | contig 27055 bp, 29 predicted proteins | sample RamsorincwithD2O_FD_97191 | JGI IMG/M metagenome (GOLD analysis project Ga0137297, IMG submission 97191) | Mouse cecal microbial communities from Vienna, Austria - Mucin amended with D2O | ecosystem: Host-associated > Mammals > Digestive system > Large intestine > Cecum | place: Austria: Vienna... | reverse complement strand
GGATAAACGCTGAAGGCATCTAAGCGTGAAGCCCCCCTCAAGATGAGATATCCCACTCGAGAGAGGTAAGGCCCCTTGGAGACGACGAGGTTGATAGGGCAGGGGTGGAAGCGCCGCGAGGCGCGCAGCTGACTGTCACTAATAGGCCGAGGGCTTGACCAAGGCTGTAAGGGTTGGTAGTGTGGAAAGTCAAGGGATATGGAAAGACGGTATGTGGTTTTGAGGGTACGGGTGGAAAGAGGCCAAGGGAAGAGAGAAGGCCGATGATCCTTGATAGCTCAGTCGGTAGAGCATGCGGCTGTTAACCGCAGTGTCGTTGGTTCGAGTCCAACTCAGGGAGTGAGGCACAAGGGGAAGACGGATAGTGTTGAGAGCCGGTGCGCGAGGAAAGAGGGCCCCATGGTCAAGCGGTTAAGACATCGCCCTTTCACGGCGGTAACACGAGTTCGAATCTCGTTGGGGTCATTGCATTTATAATTTCATATGGCGACATAGCCAAGCGGTAAGGCGTGGGTCTGCAACACCCTGATCACCAGTTCAAATCTGGTTGTCGCCTCTGAAAAGGATCACAGAAATGTGGTTCTTTTTTTCTTGGAAACACCGCTTAGAATCGGTGTTTGCGGTCTCTGGCGGCGTTGTGTCTAACACTTTATTGGATTAAATAAAAAGCCGCCAGAGACTGACAGAAAACAATGAAAATCGTAAAATAGGTCACCAATAGGTCACCAGGTTTCTAGTAATTATTCCAGTTTTTTAACGGCTGAAAAAGCTTGTGACAGATCCGTGTGGACGTAAGTACCATAGGTGATCTTAACTGAGGAATGGCCAAGCAGCTGACTGGCCACCTTAACATCAACCCCAGCGTTGATCAGATTGCTGGCAAATGTGTGACGGAGCGCATGGACAGTTACAGGAGTTATTCCAAGGGTTTTCTGGAGGTTTTGAAAGATTCGGTAAAATGAATTCTGTACTACCATATTTCCCTTAGATGTAGCGATGACAAAATCCGTTTGTATATTTTGTTCTTTCTGAGCCTTCTTTAACTGATTTAAGGCGGTCAGAGCTTTTTCATTAATCGGGATTTTTCGGATGCCGGATTTTGTTTTAGTAGTAGTGATGATCTGTTCACTGCCAGCCAGTATTTCATTTTCCCGTCTTTTTATCCTGGAAGCATTTTGTGAGATAGTGATCGTTCTGGAAGAAAAATCCACTTTATCCCATGTCAAAGCCAGGGCCTCTCCGGAGCGAAGCCCGGTATTGGCGATTAAAACATATGCGGCAGCATATCGGTATCGAGGCAGGCCGTTGGAGTAGGTAGGATTCATGGCGGCTTCTAAACGTTGAAGATCAGAATCAGCCATGATCTGTATGGTTTTAGTTTGGATGGCGAGATTTTCTTCTTTAGGGAGGAATACACCATCTACAGGATTATGAGGTATATCCCTGACAGCTACAGCGTACCGGAAACAGTTGTTGAGAAGTCCATATACTTTCTTTATTGTGGAATAAGATAGTGTTCTGGCGTAGGAGTTCAGCAATGTCTGGATCTCAAGGGTAGTTAAAGTACCAAGCTGACTCCTTCCCACTCTGGTATTCTCAATTTGTTTTTCAAAAGTCCTCTCAAGACGGTCAAAAGAGGCTGGTTTCATTGTAGGTTTTTTAACAGTCATCAACCAGTTCTTAATATAGGAGTTAACTGTTTGCTTCCGGGGAATAATTTCTTCTCGTTCGGTCATTGACTTAAATTGATTTAGTTTTTTCTGTACTTCTTTTTCCGTTTTTCCAGTATAGTAGAAAGTGTCATATCCACTGACTCGAAGTTTCCCTAAATATTTACCATTAGGCTTTTTCTCGATAGTTCCTGATCCTTTCTGTCTGCGTGTGTTTTTTGAAGAGTGGCTCTCCATTGTGTTCTCCTTTCGAAAATAAAAATGACTGCCAGGGGAAGATCCGTCCCGCTGACAGTCGCTTTACCTAAAGCAAATCCTTAAAATAAGATTTCTTTCCCGGTGTTTTCCAATACCCAGCGTTCAATAGCTTCCTGACTGGTGATATAGTGTCTTCCGATTTTAACTACAGGAAGCACTCCAGCTTTAAGAAGTTGACGTAACTTCGTTTTCCCAAAGGGAAAGATATTTAACAGATCAGAAAAAGAATAAAGTTTTTCGATTGTCATAGTAGCTCCTTTCATTTAACACGCACTCGTAATCCGTCTAGTATTTCCGTTTTAATACCAACTAAATACCAGCGGTCGCTAAACTCAATACGGGTATGTACCCATTTCCCTCCTATCATGACATCCATACCTGTTCCACAGTATAGGCCACCGTGGTAGTCGGTAAGACCAAAGCGGATATCATAGCGGGCGGTTTCTTGGTTGTAGATTAATGCTCCTTGTCTCATTACAGTACCTCCTTGATAGTTTTATTGTGTAAATAATATATAGATGAAATATTTATAAAATTAGATTTTAAAGTGCTTAAAACTTCTAATATTGTCGAAACCTGTTAGATTACTATACAGCATATAAAGCCTATTGGATTCATACAAGCAGTCAGGCGGAAGAGGTGCGTTTGCCGAGGAAACAATGGATGTTATAAGAGCCTTGGCATAGGGAGAATCCATGTTGATACAGATACTGGGCTCACAAGAAATATTTTGGTCATAACCCCAGTGGGGATAAAGGCAACTATAATTTCGATAATTCTTTTCATGGCGATCTTCTGTATATAATAACCCTTTGTCTGCAAGTAATTTTTTTAACGCACCTTCTTTTAAAGGTAAAGGATTATAGCCATGGGATTGCTTAAAAATATTTCCTTCGCAATTAAGCGCTTCAAGAAACTTGTCTCTATTGATGACTAGTACAGGTAAACTGCCTGATTGTTGAGAGCAATTTGGCAATGCCATACGGTTTTTGATATATACCCCATCGAATCCATGGGATATATCAATAATGGAAAAATGGCCATAAGTATCTGTAATAACACCATAACCGTCACGGGTATAATAATCTCCCTCGTAGTAACAGGTTTGTACTTCGGGTGTATAGATTTTTAAGCGTCCCTCATTTATGGAGTTACAGAGAAAAAGTATAAATGTATGGATTCTCCCTTCTTCTGAGTATGAGGCACTGTTTTGAGATATATCCTCTAAGGTTTTTTTATAATTTTCAATGTACCCTTTTTGCTCTTCGACTGTAAAACAGTTGAGCGTTTTTCCATAGTGCATAAATAATCGGAATCCCAGATAATACATAAAAAGATTATCGTCAGTACGGTCAACTGGTTCATCAAACAAAGTGGAAAATTCTTTTCTGATACGGCCGATTTCTTTGGTAAGTTGCTCAGAACAATAATTCTTCCCAATAAATTTAATAAAACCCAGCAGGCATGTTCTGAGCGGTTGTGGATTGTCTTTGCATGTCCTTATTATATCTTTACGAGAAGCCATTTTCTCGTCAGATGGGTTTAAGTATACCTCTACAAAACGGTTTCTTAAAGAAGCCAGATGACCACTTAAAATCTGGGGTTCACCGGTTACAATGGGAATCAGCCTTGTCCCATTTTTAGCAAAGGCAGAGCGTCCGAATCGATCTATTAAAGCGGCTATAGATTCTCGTACACTCTGGGCAGGAGATTTCCGGGCATCGTCAAGAATAAAGGTGGTATCTGAAAACTGTTTTCGATGCTGCTCAAAATCCTTAGGCCTGCTCTGTAGTATCAGGAAATTCTGTATATCCTTAGTTACCGGATTACCAAACAGCGTTCCCAAAGCTAATGCAAGCTCTGTTTTTCCTGTTGAAGTGGGACCCGAGAGGAAAAGGCCTGGTATGCTATATAGCTTTTCTCTTTCTACTACAGGCTGCAAAAAGCTGAGAATCTGCGAGACCAATATTGGCATCGTCTCGTTAAAGTCTAAACTGATAAGCTCCATAGTCTCCGCAAAGGCATCAGCTGGATCCATTGTTTGATCATAAAGCAAATTGGCATTGGGGGACAGACAATGGTATTCTGGTATAATCCCATTTTTGCTAATAGCAAACTGTGAGGTCATATAGTACAGGTTATCCTCAAAGAGTATCCAACCGCTCTGCTCTGAACTCAACAGTGGCTTTTCGGCCAGCAGACCTGTTTCCTTGTTCTGTATGATTAGATTCCAGATTTCGATGGAGTCCTTAAGTAAAAAATCTGATTTGAGACCATAAGCCCTGAGGGAACCAAGGAATTGTCTTGGCGAGTCAGGATTGTAATATAGGGTAAGCGGTTTGTCTGGGAAATAAGAATCTGTTTCAATAAGCTTTATCTCATAGCCTTTACTGTAGGAAGAGTATGTGGTAAAATGATAATAAGGGGTGATACTTTTGATTACAATGGGAATAAAGGACTGGTTATTTACAAAAAGTCCCTTTTCCGTTTGCATAATTTCAGAATCGTTGATGCTAATAGAGTAATTCTTCATCGTATACCTCCTGATATGTTTTTTGATGAGACAAGAATAGCATAGAGTCAAAACTTTTATGATATTGCTATCCATATTATTTTTTAGGAGGTATGAAATGGACGTGGAATCTAAAATTAAAAAAGAGAGTGAGGAGAAGATTAAGAATAGAACGGACGAGGTGTGGATTAAGCATAGAGATTTTATTGGTGATATTTTATATTATGCTGTACTTGATAATACAGAAGAGCTATCGAAAACTTATTTGTGGCTATTAACACTATATTTTTTGGAATATTATTCGGAACGGGAAGAGGATGAAGAATATCTGATTGATGCAGTAGAACATATGTTGGACTGCATAGAAAATAATTGTAAATTTAAAGCTGATTCAGAAATTATAAAGCAATTTTATAAATATTTATATATTATCAGACAGTCTGTGTTTTGGTCTTTAGGACAAAGCTATATAGAAGGAATTTCATATACAGAGTTAATTGAAGGAGTATTAAAGAAAGCTGGTATTGAAAATATTTCTGATGAGAGCATGAAAAAGATTTATGATAGTTTTATAGTTTATCTTAAAAAGTGTAATGATAGAAAAGGCAGTTTTGAAATGAATGCTTTATCAACATGGTCATCGTATGTAGGATTGAAAGAAAAAAATAAGGGGCAGAGCTCTATTGCTCCGGTTTTGTACAGAGATAAAGCAGCATATGAATTTGAATTTTATATAAAGCCAAAAAATAAATCGAGCGATGAAGAATTACAAAACATCACAGAAAAATTAGAAGAAGAAACTAAAAAAAGACTTATTACTATATTTGAAGAGCTTGAATTAAAAGAAATTATTCAGGACTGGAATAGATACCGAAAAAAGTATTCCAGATTAGCACAAACACCGCTGCGGGATATGAGCGAAGAAGAACTGAGACTATATTTAAAGTTTATGGATTGTAAAAGAATTTACGTTAGACGCAATTCAGATGGAAATCCCGATCATGGTGTATTGGCAGAAAGGTGGCTTGGACATATACTGGCATATAGCTTATTGGAACAACATTATTCCACATGTTTGGTTGAACAGGATTTTTCAATAGCAGGTGGGATATTATCAAAAATAATCAGGAGGCTTTCCCTGTCATCGCCTCAAGAGCTAGAAACTCAGTTTATTTCTTTTTCCCCGGATATATCATTAAAAGATTTTTTACCTGACAATTCTTTGCCAGAGACCGTATTTTGGAATGGAATGTTGCATCTACTTAATATAATGGATAATTGTATTATGAAACTTAATGAACAAGGGTTAGGCCTTCCAAGATCATATTGCCAAGTTTTTGAGGATAAGAAGAAATTTGATCAATTTAAATGCATATGTGAAAACGAAACAGTTATACAGTCTTCATTGTCCAAAGAGATTATCCGCAATCAGTTTATTAATAAATTACAAAAAGATAATGCTGGATGGCAAGATTTAATAGAGATATGCTGTTTAACGACATATTGTATTTTATGGGCTGAGGAATGGAATGAAAAAGCATATTCTCAAAAGATGTTAGACAGAAGAGAACTTGATCTATTTGGTATGGCTTTTACTTATATAATTGAATTTTTAAAGTGCTGTGCTCGAAAGTCTGAGGATAAAAATAGATTAGGTGAAGAGAAAGTTAATATATCATCTGAAATTGCAGAATTAAAAAATAAGTTGGCTTCCCTTAAAATAGTATTAAATACAGAGGACTTTATACCAGCATATTATGGTGGCAGCATTCAGAAAGATGGAAAGAAAAAAAAGGTTTCATATAAGGACTATTTCCAAAAATGTTTGGAAACTGCTCCTGTACGACTTTATATATTATTAGAGAATAGGATTGAAAGTGGAAATCCTATAAATATCGAGATGTTTATCCAAAAGTATATGGAAACGATATTAGAGCGACGCAAAGGAGAGGAAGTACTTGTTCCTCCCCAATATGATAAGTTATTGGAAAAGATTTTATATGTAAGATTAACTTCTAGTGTACGATACCGTCATCGTGTACAATTCAATATTCAGGATTTTTATGATAAACAACAGGACCTGTTAAGTCTGTGTGATAAATATGATATAAAAAGGACGTTCTGGTACTCTGGTAATACCTCGTGTGAAGCTGATGAATATTTTTAAAAAATTAACAAGTTATGTGGTTTTTGTGGTTAATGGCTACAAAAACCACATAATTTTTATAGAATTATAATGAGTAATATAATATACGCTGTAAAACGCTCTTGGGTATTTTCCAATATCGACCCAACTTAATGGCGGGAATCTCACCACTCTTGATTTTTCTGTATATCGTAGAATGGCTAATCTTAAACTTTCGACAAATTTCATTAATGGAATAATATTCTTCTTCCATAAAACAATCTCCAATCTATATTTTTACAAATATGTTTATAAATTTTGAAAACATATGAGTAAGCAAGAATGTTATTGAATACCAACTTTGAAATAATAATTAAAAAAGTTTTATACAAATTTCAAAGGAGAAAAATTTAATCAGTTTGAGACAGACTGATTGATGGTGATGCTATAACGAATTGATAGTTATTATTAGGGTAAAATTATGATCAATAAGGAGTGATATGATATTGGATATATTGATATAAGCTAATAGAGAAAAAAGGTTATTATCAAAAGGCATAATAACAAGTTCGCAAAGCTTTTCTTGGCCGAACAGCTGGAAAGCAGTGTTTATACAGTTCGGCTTTTTATTTTTGGGTATTTTTTGTACGTACATGATGCCCCAAAATACGATATTAATTAAAAGGAGAAAATAAAATGAAAAAAAAGAAAGTGTATAAAACAGAGAGAATCGAGATTAGATGTACAAAAGCACAAAAGAAAATTTTAACAAAAAACGCCCAGAAGGAGAATACAACGATCAGCAATTATCTTTTATCCAGAACAATAGCAGATTTAGAAAATGTAAAAGTGACTAGGAAATGGATAGCCGATAAAATAATAACCATTAATGCTGTGAATGAGATTTATCACTTAGTTATTAAATACGGGGATGAGAATCTTGCGATGCAGGTTAAAGAGATAATGAGACAGATGGAGGTGAATGAAGTTGGGTAAATTTATTAACCTGACAGGAAAGAAAAGGTATTTGCGGGAAAACGATATCGGGAATGTGATTCGTTATATTATAAGGCAGAGGAGTAACGAAAAAGACATAAAGGAATTAGTTTCATGGGGAGGCTTTGGTATACCAGAATGGAGAGAGGCAGAGGGAATAATAGAGGCATTTAAAGAAGTGCAGAAATTGCACACGAGAAATGGTAAGTTTGGACGTTATATTGACCATGAATTTTACAGTTTTACAGATGATGAAGTAGTGAGTATAAAGGAATCTAATGCAGACATGGACTCGATAGCAAGGGAGATGGCAAGTGATTTCTATCAGGATGGAACGCAAGTGGTATATGCGCTTCACGAAAAAGAGAAAGAGAATGGAAAAGTAAATTTACATGTGCATTTTGCTGTCAATACGGTAGATTACAGAACCGGGAAGAAAAGAAGAGAAAATATGACAGATACCGGAGAGCGGTCAATAAGAATGAATGAAATTGTGGAGAGACACATAAAAGAAGCCTTTAGGACAAAAAGGCTTCCATAATGCCTAAAATAGCATTTTTTTCTTTTGCGTTTAGTAGGCTCCATTGCTTTAGTATGAATGATTGTTCGATAGTTAGGGGGGTTGGCGATCCAATACTGAAAAATTCGGACAAAGAAATGCCGAAAGTATTGCAAAGTATCTCTAGCTTATCAATAGGAGGGCAGAGATTTTTTTGATACCAGGTCGCAATGGTAGACTGTGGGATGCCGGAAAGCTTGGCGAGTCTGTAGACAGACCACTTTCTGGTTTCCCTTAATTCCTGTATTCTGGCTAGTGTGTCAAACATATGGTTCCTCCATGACTAAATCATATTTATAATAATTTTATTTCGAAATAACGATAGACAGTAGATAGAAAATGTCGTATAATACATATCGAAAATACGATATATTAGTGATGGGAATATTCTGTATCAGTAAAAGGTGATCAATGTAATTGGTCAAGAAAGGCAGGTGAGTACGGTAAATTATGGCTTGATAGTAGAAAGTGAAGAAGAAAGTAATGTTAAACGGTTTATGGTAGGAGGAGACAAAAGATGGTATATATTATTTATTGGGTTTTAGCATATTTAGCGATGAAGAAATTATGGTGGTCTAAGCATGTTTATATTATAACTGATCCATTTAAGACCTTCACTTGGAGGATGACAGTGGCATTTTGCTGTGGCCCTGTAGCGATTCCGATTGCGGCTATTGTTATCATATTAGAATTACTGGGAAAAAAGAAACGTTAAAAATATGAGGTAAAAAAATATGATTAATGTCGAATGTAAGGGGGAGAAACTGGTGAAAAAGAAGAGATATATCATACAAACGGTTGTGTTGGGGATTGTGGCATGGATTAGTTGTTTTATATTTGCCATAAATATAAATGCAAAAACAGAAATAGAAGAACCTATTGGAGTGTATTCGGTACAGGATTTTCCATATAAGAGTGACTCAGTGGCAAAAGAGTCACTAGATAAAATGAAAGAAATGGATAATTTTGTATATGTCAAGAAAGTGGTGCATTTGGCTTCAAGCGCAAGTTTTAAACAGACAAGTGATCAGACAGAATACATTTACTATGGAAAACTTAAAAAGGGGTATCCAGATGGTTGTGGAGTGATCTTGGAAAAAAATAAAGGATATTATATAGTAAGACAGATGGGAGAATTTAAAAAAGGGAGGCTGAACGGATATGGATATCAATTTAAAGTTGGAACAATTTATTCTAACTTGAGCCAGTATCAAGGAGGGGATAGTTTATTCCTTTCATATGAAGGAAATTTTCAAAATGGTGTTCCAAATGGGAAAGGAACTAGTTATGCTCATTCAAATTCATTAGATGATCAGGTGATTGAATATGAAGAATATATAAATTCGGCAGATGGAGATAGCTATGTAACAGAAGATTATGAAGAAATTCTTTTACAATATCCAATAGCTTTATCTTATAAATTATATGAGGGAGATTACAAGAAAGGGTTATACAGTGGAAAAGGAACGATTTATTTTCAAGGGTTTATAGATTATGAGGGAGAGTTTAAAAACGACAAAAAGAATGGAAAAGGAAAAGAGTATTATGAGGGAACGACTATATTGAGGTATGAAGGATCATATAAAAATAACCTGTATCATGGAAAAGGCAAATTATATAATGAAAACGGAGAATTAAAATATAAGGGTACATTTAAAAAAGGAAATTATGATTGATAACAGGAGGATTAATATGGAATTTGATATTTTTAACCAAAGTATTATTATAGATTCCGCACGGGAAGAATATAATCGTTACCGTTTGTTGTTTCAACAAGAAGCGAATGCCGCTGCCCAACATTTTCAAGAGTTATATCAAAGTAACAAATCGTTAGAAATGGTGGTTCAGAATGCTGAGGGTCAGATGAGCGAGTGTGTGCATCCCGCAATAAGCAAATGTATTAATATTTTGGTTAACCAAGGTATTTTGACAATAGATGAAGAACAGTTTTGCGGTATGTACCCACAAATATGGGAAAATTGCAGCAATAGTTATTACCAAATATATGATCAATATGCTGAAATTGTTATGACAGAGGAACAAAAAGATCAATATAGAGTTGCCAGAAGAAAGGGGCGTGGAAAATGGAGAGGCGGTGGATTCGGGCTTTCCGGTGCTGTTAAGGGGGCAGCTACAGCCGGGGCGCTTAATATGGTTTCTGGTACTGGGCATATGGTATTTAATGGGGTGGCAAAAATAGGATCATCTATTGCTGCCAGTTCCAAAAAAAATAAAATTTTCCATGATGAAGATACATTTTTGTGTTTGCAGCGTGGGGTTAGGCGAACAGTATTTCAGTTACATTTAAGATTATTAGATTGCCTGGCAAGAAATGGAAGAGCCGCAGACGCCGCGAGAGGGATTGTCAGTTCGAGGGATAGCCAATCGGCATCGGCTATTTTGGAAAATATTCCGCATATAGCTAGTTATGAACAGCGTAGAATAGCGATGATAGAATCCTTTCAGTTAGATCCATATCAACCAAAATGGTATTGGATTGCATTGCGAGAATTTGGAGATCCTGATGGTGAACTGGAAAGATTAGAGAAATTCTTTGGTATGTCAGTTATACGGGGTGAAAAGGAGAGGCAGATTAATCAGTTTGTCCAGACTTTATCACTTGATACCGAAGAAGAGGCACTGTTAGCGGCACAAAAAATCGAAGAGGAAAAAAACAGGCTTTGTTTTGTTGGAGAGACGGAACAGACAAGGAAAGTTTCTGACGCGGTGATACATTTTGATACAGAGTACAGGACAGTTGATGGAATCGAACTTTCTACAAGAAAGTCAGCGGATATAGCACGTTCAGAATTGGCTGAAATTCAGAAAATAGAAGAAAAAATTGATTTTAATAGTCTTGATTCGATTGCGGATGGTGAACTGAGAATCAAAGGATATTCTTCCCCAGTTGCTGTATATCATCAGAAAACACTTCATCAAAAATGGATAGATTTGGATAAAAAACTTCGCACTGTGGATACATTTTTACCTGATGGAAAAGAGATTCTTTGTGAGACATATCAGCAGGCGCAGGAGTTACAGCCAATTGTAGAAAATTTAAAGCGGCGGTTAGATGCGTGTGGTGAGGGGAGAGAAGCCGAGAAACCATTGATAGACTTGAAAAATGATATAGAAAATGAGGCAATTCCTTCAAAAATTGTTGAAAGTTATATAAAAGAGATTGATAATAGATGGCAAAAGATAGATAAGTCTCTTCGAACAACGCTCAAGAAGGAATATCCATCCAGAGAGGCGGCCAGAGCGGCAGAACAGCAATATGAACAAATTAAAGCCGACTTTTTGACAGGGAATCCCCGCAAAAATGGAGGAAAATTTCGAACACGTATCGAAGCTGCGGATTTTTCTGATAGTGTAAAGAATGAATTATTAGAAGAATTATTCCAGAAAGAAAATGAGAAAGAGTTAAAAACTATTAAAACATTTTCTACTGTCAGTAGTGTAATCCTTCTTGTTATCATAATTGCAAGCTATTTTTTTCATCTTTCAGGTACTTATGATTTTATGAGGAAGGATATAGTCCTTTTGGGTGCTTCGATGAAGGTTATGGATATAGAACTTATTGATGATTTTACATTTGTAGACGGGATGAAAAATGGACTGGTAGTGTTTGGAAGATGCTTTGGTGATATTTTTGTTAATGGATTTTTGGATTATATTGAAGGTTTTTCTTATGGTTTAATAGGAAACATTATTTGGGCTTTTGTAGGTCTGTTTTGGATTATAATAAAACAGTTTTTGATATTTATTCCCAAATATCTGATTTCGCTTTTTGCCACATTTTTCCAAGAAGCATCGGTTAGCCATTACATTGGATATGTTATTGGTTCGGCAATTCCACTTAGTGTTTGTCAATTTAGCTTTGATGAAGATAAGCAGAAGGAAAATGTAGAACGAGTAAAGGGCTGGACACTTAAGAAGGTTTTTGCGATAGTTTTGATTGTACTAATAATTTTTGGTATTTCCGCCTATTTTATATGGAGCGGAAAATAGAATTCTATTTCAAAACGATTAGTACAAAGAGGAGAAAGCGCATGGGTATCCCTCGGGTGCGTTGGCAGTGGCTCCCTGGCTTCCCCCAGCAGGTGGTATTGCTTTTCGTCCATGCATACCACTGGGACATCGAGCTCAACACGGGTTTCTCTTCCAAAAGCCGGAGCGTCTAACGCAGATGTCTCTCCGGGGGCGGGCTGCAGGCCATCTGGATGATATATGCCACGGTACGCCCGTCCACTTTTTGCGGCACAGCACTGGAATTTGGGCTGATATTGTAGTGGATAATAGCCCTTATGCCATTCTTGACGTAAGACTGGATGATGTTGGTTATGGTAGCCGGAAAACGGCATAGCTGTTGGCAAGCTGGGCATGGGTCAGTCCAGTCCCCTGTTCTTCGTCCAGCTCAAGCAGTATCTGACAACGCTTCAATATAGTTTTACAGGTCTTCTTATTACGGATTGTCTCTTAAAGGGTAGCCCGTTTGTCGTTACTGAGTTTAATGATGTATTTCTTAGGTCTTGCTATTGTCACCACCGCCGTTTCTTTTTAGTATAACACGGAATAGCCTTATATGAAATAATTATTTATCTAAATATATATCAGTACACTAGAGAAGGAGAAAAAATGAATAATATCAATAAATTATTGTGCCTGAAAGTAATGATACTATTATTTCTGATTGGAATTTTAACTGGTTGCTCAAATCCAATATTAGAGATAAGAGAGATAGAGAACAAAGAGTCAATGACCGATGAGACACAGAAAGAAACTCACGAAGAAGAAAAAGAAAAAAAGGAAGAAGATATTTCGCGGACAAAAAAAGTCAGAAGAAAAGATTTTAAAATAAATGATAATGTCCTTATTGCGGATGTGCTGCTTGCTCAAAATAATTATCGAGATGTTGCTATTTTTATAACATATGAAGATGACAGGATTGATGAATTATTTCCGGATGGGTTAAAGATCCAGGTAGATAATTTTGAATTCCTAACAATAACAAAATATGATAGCGATTTTATAATACATACATATTTAGAGGAAGGGATACATGAAATATGTATATATAATGAAGGGGAATTATTATGCAGTGAGGAAATAACAGTCAAAAAAGCGGGGAATGACTCTATGGAACAGGAGATTGCGTTGTTGATAGAGTTGTATGGAAAGAATTTGGAATTAGAAGTATTGGATGATAATTATATTAACTCTATCAATCATGTTTACATAGGAAATTATATGGACGGAAGTTTAAATATTCCCACCTATAAATATTCAGAAGATAAAGATCATATCGAGGGGATTCGATATTATATTCCTTTAGTAGAGAATGCCATTGATAAATTGGGGAAAAATGATCTCCTATATGACTTGGATAGCTATGGTATGGGTGCCTTTATATCTATACAAGCTGTTCAGATAGATTACTCTGATGGTGTATCTGAAGAGTTATTAAGGCAATGTATTTTAGAAAAAGGGATAAATCTTGATGAAGCATATGATGTGAAAAGTTTTTATTCTTTATCGAGCCCAGGGATACGATGTTTATTTGATGTTTCGGATGATATAAATGAGTCCGTAAATGATGTATTAGATCAAGCTGAAAAAGAGATTACAGATGATCTTAAAGATGAAATAGAATTATATATAGAATTGGGGTTGATAACAAGGGAAGACATAAGTGAATTTGAAAAAGGCATGACAGATAGCCAGATACGAAGTTCTATAGAGAATGAACTTAGACGTCAAGGGATGAATCTTGAAGATGGAAGAACAGAAGCGATTTTTCTAATGAAAGATGATTTTATCTATAGCATTATGGTAAGGATACCTTCTCTTTCTGATGAGATGCAAGATGCGGTATGCAATGAAATAATACAGTCTTTTGAAGAATATACGATGGGTGAGAGAGAATTATTTGAGAGCCTTATAAATACATATTATTGTCAAAATGACATGGGAAAGAAAATGGATATAAAAATTATGCCTGACGCAGTAAATATAGGCTGTTTATTTGATAATGGGCATATGGAGTGGGTTTACTTTCACTTATTAAAAGAGACAGAAGAAAATTACATTATAGGTGCGGATATTACACTGGAAGGTATTACACAACTTGCTGTTAATAAAAACGATTTTAGTGAACTAAAGACTATTGGGTCAAATGTAATAAATTCAGATGAAGATATATCTATTATAGATGTATATTCTTCATTTATTAATGAGATGGAAAAAACTATAGAATATGAAGATAATATGTTGGGAGAATGGATTTTTGAAGATAGCGATAAAAGATTTATTATGGAAGAAGAAGTTTTGGCTTTGACACAGCAGGAGATAAAGATTGCGATAAATGAAATTTATGCCAGAAGAGGTCGAAGTTTTGAAAGTCCAGAATTAAGAGAATATTTTGAAAGTAAAAGCTGGTATTCGGCTTCGGTATCAGCAAATGAATTTGATGATAATATTTTTAATCAGTTTGAAAAGAAAAATATAGAACTATTGTCAAAGTATAGGAAATATTAAATAGTTTATTAAGTGTTTTGTTGTGATTTTTACATATATATTATATCCTTGAAACTAGTCAATCTGTCACAGTTTAAGGAGGTAAACATTATGGCATTAGAGATCCGGATTATGTCTAATACTAAAAATGGGCCTTGATATGGGCTCAAGTAAGGGATGCCACCGGAGGCGAAACTCCGCTTGGCAGTCCAAGGTAAATTTAAGTATGTGGACAACCGGATACATGGTATAAACAGACCAGTATCAGGTTGCTCAGAAAATAATGTCTTTGTCTTGGCAGACACCTTGTCAGACAGAGGCATTATTTATGTGGTTTAGGAATTTTACTCCAGTATGGGGGTATATAGAAGGGAGATGGTGGAACGATGGGATTACCGTTCATAGTGATCCGTATTATCATTAACCTGTTCAAAGGGTAATGGAGATCTAGCGGCCTTATGGGGGGAGTGCCATGTTTGGTACTCCCTTTTTGGGAAAAGAGGTTTGGATACATGAAACAGGATTTACAGGAAGGCTTTATGGAAAGAGGAAGGAAGAGAGAAGAGAGACATGAGTGAGAAGGAACTGGTGGATATGATTTTGAGCGAACGGATCGACCAGCTGCTGGAGCAGGAGAGGGATGCGGGAAACAATCAAGGCACGGATCAGGAAGACCAGCTTCTGCGTGGGTTGGAAGAGAAAAAGCGGGCTCAGATAGAAGCATACATAGACCAGCTGATTGAGATATCCGCAAAGCACGAGAGACATATCTACCTGGGAGGATTTCGTGACGGTGTGCAGATGGTGCTGAGGATCTGCGGGATAGGGAGACAGAAACTTTTCGGGGAGGTATAAAGGATTGAAAAAACAGGAAAAGATGGATTTGAGAAACTGAGTTTCCCCAAATACAAAATTAGGAGGAAAGTGATATGGCAGCAGCAGTAGAGACAATGTTTTATACAAGGGAAAAGCCGTGGCATGGCCTCGGAACCATGGTGATGGAGGCACCTGATTCCACGAGCGCGCTGAAGCTGGCAGGATTTGACTGGTCTGTGTTCCAGAAGAAATTGATAACAGCAGACGGGATTCCGGTTCCGGGATATAAGGCAAACGTGAGAAACACGGATAACCGGGTTCTTGGGGTGGTCACTGACAGATACAAGATTGTCCAGAATCATGAGGCTTTTGCGTTTACGGATGCGTTGTTGGGAGAGGGGGTTCTGTATGAAACTGCTGGTTCCCTGCAGGATGGCCGGAAAACATGGATTCTGGCCAAACTGCCCCAGAAATATATTATCAGCGGTGACGAGATCACGCCGTACCTTGTCTTTATGAACAGCCATGACGGGAGCGGAGCGATCAAGGCGGCTATGACTCCTATCCGTGTTGTGTGCATGAACACCTTGAATCTGGCTCTGTCCACAGCAAAAAGAAGCTGGTCAACAAACCATGTGGGGGATATCAAGGGAAAATTGGAGGATGCGTGAGATACGCTCCTGTATGCGGACAGATATATGACAGAACTGGGAAAAACCATAGACAGTCTGAACAAGATTAAGCTGTCCGACAGGAAAGTCTATGAATACATAGATGAACTGTTCCCTCTGGTAGTTGACGCCTCCCCGCTGCAGAGGAAGAACATTCTCCGCCTGAAAGAAGATGTAAAGATGCGGTATTTTGACGCTCCGGACTTAAAAAGAGTGGGGAAGAACGGATACCGCTTTGTCAACGCCGTGTCGGACTTTGCCACCCATGCAAAACCTTTAAGAGAGCGGGCGAATTACAGGGAGAGTCTTTTCGCCAGGACGGTTGAGGGGAACGCCATGATCGACAGGGCCTTTGAAATGGTAAAGGCAGCGTGACGGGAAGCGGCAGGCTGAGATTTGTCAGGAGAAATCAGGAGGAATGATAAGATGTGTACCACAATATCTACATTGGGTATGAGCCGGGAGCAGTGGCTGAGAATAAGAAAGTCGGGAATCGGGGGATCAGATGCGGGAGCAGTCTGCGGATTAAACCCTTACAGCGGTCCCATGGATGTCTATCGTGACAAAACCACAGATGAAATTGATGATATGGACAATGAGGCTATGCGCCAGGGACGTGACCTGGAGGATTATGTGGCCAGACGGTTTATGGAAGAGACAGGGTTTAAGGTCCGCCGCTGTAATAAGATGTACCGCAGTGGGGAGTATCCCTTTATGCTGGCAGATGTGGACAGGATGGTGGTGGGAACAGATGCGGGGCTGGAATGTAAGACGGCCAGTGCCTATAACAAGGATAAATGGAAGGATGGCCGGATTCCGCCCCATTACCTGATCCAGTGCCTTCATTACATGGCGGTGACCGGGAAAAGAGAGTGGTATATCGCCGTGGTGATCCTTGGTGTCGGTTTTCAGTATCAGAAGATTACCTGGGATGACCGGATGATCGGGAAATTGATAGGGGTGGAGCAGGCGTTTTGGAATCAGAATGTCGTGCCGGGGGTCATGCCGGAGCCGGACGGCTCCAAAGCCTGTGACCAGGTATTGGCGCAGTATTATCGGAGTGCGGAGAAAAAGAGCAGCATTCCGCTGGTAGGCTTTGACGAAAAGCTGGAAAGGCGGGAGCGCTTGATGGAAATGATCGGAGAGATGGAGAAAGAGCAGAGGCAGATTGAGCAGGAGATCAAATGTTACATGAAGGATCATGAAGTGGCTTTTAATGACAGGTATAAGGTAAGCTGGTCTAATACGGACACGGTTAGGCTGGATACGAAGAGAATCAGAGAAGAGCGTCCTGAAGTTTATCAGGAATATGCTAAAGTCACAACATCGAGACGGTTTTCTGTCAAGGCGGCTTAGAAAAGTACCAGGTAAGAAAATCTAAAGAGAAGGAGGGAAGAATGATATGGAAGTTTCCGTAAGACTGTTGAGAGCGGACGAGATCGAGTGCCGTGTCTCCGTCATCAATGAGAAAGGACTGAGCCTGTTGCTCTTCAAGGATGCGAGGGTGGACCAGAAGATACTGGACGAGACCTTTACCCCCTTTGGCTGGAAGCGAAGCCACCAGGCCATAGACGGGAACCTGTACTGTACCGTGGAGATCTGGGACAGCGAAAAGAAGGAGTGGATCGGGAAGCAGGATGTAGGAACCATGAGTTATTCTGAGAAGGAGAAAGGCCAGGCGTCGGACAGCTTCAAGCGGGCCTGCTTTAACTGGGGGCTGGGAAGGGAGCTGTACACGGCTCCATTTATCTGGATCCCGGCGGGAATGGCAGATATCCAAAAGAAAGGACGGGAGGGGGACCAGAGGTATTATACCAGTGAGCGATTCTCTGTCCAGTCCATATCCTACAATGAAGAACGGGTCATTGATTCGATTGTGGTCGTAAACTCCAGGGGGCAGGCCGTATACTTCATGGATATGAGAAAGGGGATTTCCGCCAAAAAGAAAGCCGGGGATAAAAAATTACCGGACAATCATGGGGATTCCGGCTTTATCAGCACGAAACAGATGGCTGAATTTGAAAAGGAGCTGAAAAGGACGGGAGTCGCCCTGGACATGGTGCTTAAGAGATACCGGATCCAGTCCGTGGAACAGATGACCCAGGAGATCTATGGGAAGGCCATGAGATCGCTTAAGAACTCAAAGGATAAGAAAGCGGCCTGAGAAAGAAACAGAAAGAGACGCTGGTCGGAGGAGATCGGCGTCTCTATTTTATTGTCCTAATAAAATAGAGAAGAAAGGAAAAGAAAAATGGAATTTTGCGGATTTGTGGAGAGTTTGAGAACCGAGATCGAAAAGCGGTGCGGAGATGGGGCCGAGGCCAGGATTCAGAACGTTATGGGGAATAACGGCATGGTACATACCGCCATAAATATTGTGAAAAAGGGAAGCCGGATCTCTCCGATGATCAGCCTTGAGGCCTATTACGAAAACTGCGTGGATGGCCGCATGTCGCTGGAGGAGACGGCGAAAGAGATTTATGGAATCTTCACAACAGAGGAGGTTCCGGAATATGCGGAGGTCGTATTGGAGGATTTTGGAAAGCTTAAGGACAAGGTCATTTACAGTTTGGTGGACTATGGAAGGAACCAGGGAAGGCTTGAGGATATGCCCTATATCCGTTATTGCGACCTGGCCATTGTGTTCTCCCTGCTGGTGGGGGATTATGAGAACGGGAGGGCGACGGCGGCTATCCATAACGGGCATATGGAGATGTGGAAGGTGGATACCGATACCCTGTATGAGCTGGCAAAGGCCAATACGCCCCGGCTGTTTCCCGCCCAGCTTAAGAGCATGGCCCAGATGATGAGGGAGCTTGCCGGAGGGAATCCGGAGATTGACTGGGGGGAAGAATTCTGGGACAGCCTCCTGGACGAGATGGAGTTCAAGCCATTATATATCCTGACAAACTGTGACGGCTATAAAGGGGCCGCCGCTGTTCTCTACGAGGGGATTGTAAAGAATTTCGCTGAGCGGCTGGAAAGCGACCTGTTTATTCTGCCATCCAGTATCCATGAGGTACTGCTGGTGCCATGCTCAGGATCCGTTGACGCCGCGAATTTGGGGGAGATGGTAACGCACATCAATCAGACGGAGGTGCCAGAGGAACAGGTATTATCTGACAGCGTGTATCGGTACAGCAGAAAAACGGATCAGATCACCATGGTTTATGGGACTGGAGAATTGGAGTGAGCGAAAATCCTGTTCAGGAAAGGAGGCGGGGAAGCTGGGAAGGGATTACAAGACGGTCAGGAACAGTCGTGGGACATGGTTGGAGATCGGGCCGGAAAGCTACATTTCCGTGGGACAGGGAGGGAAGGAGGTCATGATGAGAGGGGGAGGTATGGTGATCGCCTTTCCCTCATGGGAGGATATAATTTCGGCTATAGATGTGAGTCGGTCTCCCTATTATAAAGGCGATGGAGCGGAGAAATAGTCACTGTTCACTCCGCTGATCAGTCATGTGCCAGCACCGTTATGGAGCAAAAGTATATGCCCCAATCGCCGTGGGCGATTCCAAATGGTTATATGCGGTTACATTCACATGCCCCATGTGAACAGTAACGAGAAATAAAGAAGAAGAGCAATTTTATGGAAAGGGTTCTTGAACAATGGAGCTCTTTCCGATATAATAAGTTTAAGGGAGCAAGATAAGGTATTGCGGAGAAAGGGAGAAAGATGTCGGATAAAAAGATTCAATGGCATCCGGGTTTTGCGGCGGCAATGGACCTGGAACTGTCAGCGAACCGTAGTAAAGGGTTTATAGATATAATAAAATCAGAAACAATTGTAGGAGTTTTATAAGGAAAGGAATCAGGGATGGGGTCAAAAGACACAGATATCGCGATTGCGTATCAAAATAAAGACATTGTTTCGAAATTGTTTGGGGATCAGATGAAAGGGAAATCATTGTCGCTACTTGGCCTGGGGACAGACCTGAGAGTGGTGGACACAAAACCGACCAATATCCCCATCGTTCAGGCGAGAGAACTGAGAATGGATAACCTGTTTGAATTGGAAGATGGGAGCGTGGCGATCTTAGACTATGAAAGTGATTACGAGAAGGCGAATTTTACCAAGTATGGCCGTTACATCTTGGATGTGATCGACCGATATCTGAGAGAGGGGAAAGAGCCGGATATCCATATGATGGTGCTGTACACAGCGGACATAGAGGAAGCGGAGACAGACCTGGAGCGGACAGCGTGCGGTATCCATGTGGAAGCGTCCTACCTGATGGGAGCGCCGTCAGAGGAGTGGCTGGAGCAGGTAAGGAAGGGAATTGATGAGAACGCTGTCACAGACGAGATAGTTACGCGCCTGGTGATTCTTCCATTGACGTACAAGGGAAAAGAGGCGAAACAGGAGGCGATTAAGGAATGCGTGGATCTGGCGAGACGGATACCGGATAAGTCCCGGGAGAGTTTCGCTTTGGCGGGAATTTTGAGTTTTACGGATAAAGTGATCAGTGATGAGACGAGGCAGTATGTGAAGGAGGTAATCGGAATGACACAGGTTGGGAAGATGTTGATGGATGAGGGGAGACGGGAAGGCAGACAAGAAGGCAGAGTGGAAGGAAGACTGGAAGGAAGGCAGGAGACAGCAAGAAAGACGGCCAGAAATATGTTAAAAAGAGGTGACTCACCAGAGGCGATAGCGGAAGTGTTAGAGCTTCCGGTTGAGACAATTAAGGCGTGGGAGCAGGAAGCCTGCGCAGTGGTGAGATGAAAATGAGTTTGTGGGAGGCAATTTAGTAAGTGACTGTCAGAATCAATATTCTGTGAAACAGATAGCAGTTGTATCTGTTTGAGGTAGAACTGTTTGCGTAAATGGAGATCGGCATGAACAGGCTTCCTTTTTCCGGTATTTTTCGGGCGTATGCCAGTTCAAATCTGGTTGTCGCCTCTGAAAAGGATCACAGAAATGTGGTTCTTTTTTTCTTGGAAACACCGCTTAGAATCGGTGTTTGCGGTCTTTGGCGGCGTTGTGTCTAATACTTTATCGGATTAAATAAAAGCCGCCAGAGACTGACAGAAAACAATGAAAATCGTAAAATAGGTCACCTCGACCTGTTGGAGCAGCTGAAAGCTGCACCAGATAGAGTTAAGTCAAATCTGAATCCATAGAACAGGATTGATTTTTACCCTTCTACTCATATATGACTTTTTTTCGGGGTGATATTATAAATATATCGGCAAAACTGTGTAATGATAATTCTTTACAAAGTTTTGCCGATATGCTATAATAGAACCGCTAAGGAGGTGTTATTCATGGCACAGAGCGTAAACGTAAATTTCCGAATGGACGAAGGGCTGAAGAAGAACCTGGAGGACATCTGTCAGCGCATGGGCATGAACTTAACTACTATGCTGACTATTTGCTGCAAAAAGATAGAGCAGGAGCGGCGCATCCCGTTTGACATTACTGCCGAAGCCGACCCGTTTTATTCTGAAAGTAACGTCCGGGAGCTGAAGCGGCGCATAGACGCCATCAAAGCCGGAACCGCGAAGCTGGAAGAACATGAACTAATCGAGGTAGAATGACATGGGGAGGGCGGTACAATGGCATGGTGACGCCTGGGATGAATATTGCAAATGGATGCAGACCGACAAGGCTGTCATCAAGCGCATCAATGAACTTGTCAAAGACACCCGCCGCGACCCTTTCAGCGGCATAGGCAAACCTGAACCGCTGAAGCATGACCTGGCAGGTCTATGGAGCCGCCGCATCAACGATACAGACCGGCTAACATACTACATGGAGAATGACGTGCTTGTAATTGTCGGCTGCAAAGGACACTATGATTGAAGATACCCCTCTGTATCGCCTGTAACCGCGATACAGAGGGGTATTTGTTATCAAGTGACCATATGTTGTGCCGTGAAAGGGTTCTTGAACAATGGAGCTCTTTCCGATATAATAAGCTTAGGGGAGCAAGATAAAGTATTGCGGAGAAAGGGAGAACGATGTCGGATAAAAAGATTCAATGGCATCCGGGTTTTGCGGCGGCAATGGACCTGGAACTGTCAGCGAACCGTAAGGATTTGATGCAAGAAAAATGCTGGAATCCAAGAAGTTTTCTGTGGAAGAGACAAGAGCGTGCGTTCCCAGATTATCTATAGAGGAGATTGAGGCTATCGCAAAAGAATTGGGTCAGATTTAAAAGGAGGGCAATTTGGCGGAAAAATATATTGTGACAAAAATTATATCAAAGACACAGAAGTCTTTGCGGACGCGTTTGATTATTTGATCTTTTTGTTGAATAATCAATTGCTTTTATCACAATAAAAATAGATAGCTATTAACGATAACTGGCCATTGTGAATACTTAAGAATAAAGGGGAAATGAATGAAGCCCAAAAATACAGATGGGGACAGACTTAAAGGTGGTTGATGTCAGGCCGACGAATATCCCGATTGTCCAGGCAAGGGAACTGAGAATGGATAATCTGTTTGAACTGGAAGATGGAAGCGTAGCGATTTTGGACTATGAGAGCGAGTATAAAAAAACTAATTTTACCAAATATGGCCGTTATATCATGGAGGTGATTGACCGCTACCTGAAAGATGAAGAAGAGCCAGATATTCATATGATGGTATTGTATACGGCGGATATTGAGAGTGCAAAGACCACTCTCTCACGGACAGCCTGCAGTATACAGGTGGAGGCGGCCTATCTGGCGGGAGTTCCTTCTGAGGAATGGCTGGAACAGGTTCAGAGGAGTATTGATGAAAATAGGATTACAGATGAAGTGCTGATGCGTCTGATGATTCTTCCCCTAACATATAAAGGGGAGGAAATGAAACAGAAGGCGGTCAGGAAATGTGTGAACCTGGCAAGGCGGATAAAAGACAAGGAGCAGGAAAGCTTTGCTTTGGCGGGAATCTTAAGTTTTACAGACAAAGTGATCAACGAGGAGACAAGGGAATACATCAAGGAGGTGTTGGGAATGACTCAGGTTGGAAAGATGCTGATAGATGAAGGAATGCGGAAAGGAATGCAGAAAGGTGACATGGACAGGGCTAAAAGAACGGCTTTGAAGATGTTAAAAAGGGGAGATTCATTAAACGATGTGGCAGAGGTATTGGATCTTCCGATAGATACCATCAAAGCATGGGAAAATGAAACGTTTGCCGTTGTGTAAAAAAATAGGTCACCAATAGGTCACCAAAAAAGATTCTCGGAAACCGGGGCCTTGTAAAATCGGGGCTTTCACACAGCTTGATGTGGGTCTGCAACACCCTGATCACCAGTTCAAATCTGGTTGTCGCCTCTGAAAAGAATCACAGAAATGTGGTTCTTTTTTTCTTGGAAACACCGCTTAGAATCGGTGTTGTGTCTAATACTTTATCGGATTAAATAAAAAGCCGCCAGAGACTGCCAGAAAACAATGAAAATCGTAAAATAGGTCACCAATAGGTCACCAAAAGTCACCAGGTTTCTAGTAATTATTCCCGTTTTTTAACAGCTGAAAAAGCTAAGGAGCAGGAAAGCTTTGCTTTGGCGGGAATCTTAAGTTTTACAGACAAAGTGATCAACGAGGAGACAAGGGAATACATCAAGGAGGTGTTGGGAATGACTCAGGTTGGAAAGATGCTCATAGATGAAGGAATGCGGAAAGGTGACATGGAGAGGGCTAAAAGAACGGCTTTGAAGATGTTAAAAAGGGGAGATTCATTAAACGATGTGGCAGATGTATTGGATCTTCCGATAGATACCATCAAAGCATGGGAAAATGGTTTCTGAGATTTTTGCTTTATCTTGATTTATCCAGTTAATCTATGGTCTTAGCGCGGCAGAGACCGAATGTCTGCTCACCCTATTTGATCATCGACAAAGCAATGGCACAAAGTATGAGCGTGAGAAAGAACTTTTTGTTCAGGATATTGAAGATCATTTGGTAAAGCATGGAAGTGATGATACAGCGGATACGGTTTTTATCCATATGATCGCAAACAATTTTGTGGATTGCCTGATGCGGATCATGTATTATTATCAGGGAATGGATTGGGCAATTATGATTTTGCGGAATTTATCAAAGATGTATTTGTCGGGAATCGGTCTTTAAGCTGGTTCCTTTTTTATTGAATAATATGGAATTTTTGTTCAAGAATGGAGGAAATGCATATGATGTCATTGCTGATCAGTGTATGTTTGAGAAGTGAAGGAGGTATTTCTGAAGTTGCCGCAAAAAAGGTTTATGCTTCTTTATCAAGTCAAGTATTGTGGGGATTGTCCCGAATCTGTTTTTATGTACAACAAAGATCGCGGTTGGATTTTTAAGCCATTCGGTTGCTATTTCGGCAGATGGTTTTAATAATCTGTCAGATGCTGGCATGTCATTTATTACATTTTTAGGATTCCAGGTAGCGAAATACGGCAAGGGAAGGGTACGCCCCTTCGTCCATGGAAGATTTGAGTGGATCGTGGGAATATTCACATCCCCTTTCCGTGATTGTCATGGGAATAAAGCGCTTCTACACTTCTGTCCCGGCTGCCGGGAATCCGGGGCAGCCTCAGTTTGGCGCGGGTGTTGACATTGTTCTTGTGCTGTCCATCGGGGTAAAGGGTTATATGTATCTTTAAAACAGGCGGTTCGCGAAAATAACGGATTCGGAAACTTTGGAAGCAACGGACGCGGATTGTATCAGCGGTTCCGCTGTGATTGTTTCATACAGCTGGCGTTTCTCATTGACATGGTACGTTCGGTTGACCTTGCCCGGCACATGGGATATTCGAAGTCGAGTATTAGCCGCACGGTAAGTATTTTGTGTAAGGGCGGATTTCTCGTGAAGGATGACAGCGGATTTTTTGCGTTTGACTGATCTGGGGCAGGAAATTGCTGAAAAATATTAAGATATCTTGACAATTCCCGGAAGCACTCTTTTCAGCCAGTGGAAAATATGCTAAAATATACGTTATTTAACGAAAGAAGGTAATTTTTCATGAATAGAGTCCGAGGAGACAAGGGAATTTCATATATAAATTTGCTTTTTGGTGTGGCGGCCCTGGGGGCTTTTGTCCTCTCCGGGTGTGACAGTGCCGCTTATCGGGGACAGATCCAGCAGCCCACGGAGTCTCAGCAGCTGAATATCGTAACAGATGAAAGTCCTTCTCAGGAGGAGGTTCTGGATGGGGTGGGGCGGATCACTCCGGAGGGGCCGGAATACGACATTTTGAAGGATCTGCCTGTGCCGGAGACAGAGCCCGCGCCGGAGTATTACCGGATCGGACTGGAGCATGAGAATGTGGCAAAGCTTCAGCAGCGTCTCATGGAGCTTGGATTTATGGACAATGATGAGCCTACGGAATACTATGGCAGCGTGACTCAGGCGGCGGTAAAAACTTTCCAGCGTCAAAATAACCTGGCTCAGGATGGCATCATCGGCCCGTCTACCTGGGAGGCGATCATGGATCCGTCGGCCAAGTATTATGCCACTCAAAGCGGGGATCAGGGAGAGGATATCCAGAGGATCCAGAGCCGTCTCTATGAACTGGGATACTTGGCCACAGAGGATTTAGTCACAGGAAATTTTGGGGACAAGACCGTGGAGGCGGTGAAAAAGCTGCAGGAGGTCAATGATCTTGAGCAGGATGGCAAGGTGGGACGCCAGACCATGAACCTGCTCTACAGTGACCAGATCAAGCCTAATCTTCTTGCCTACGGGGACAGGAGCGAGGTGGTGCAGGTGGCCCAGGAGCGGCTTAAGGAGCTTGGATATCTGACAACGGACCCTGACGGGGCTTATGGCCTGGATACGTCAATCGCGCTGAAGCAGTTTCAGTCGCGAAATGACCTGGTGGTGGATGGCTACCTGGGGCCTTCTACCAGGTTGACCCTCAACAGCCCTGAGGCAGTGCCAAACGGCCTTTCCCTTGGAGATCAGGGGGACAGCGTGGAGAGGGTGCAGGAGCTTCTCAGCAAGTACGGTTACCTGTCCTCCGCCAATGTAACAGGTTATTTTGGGGAGGTCACGGAGAACGCGGTGAAGAGCTTTCAGAAAAACAACTACCTGTCCAGCGACGGGTCAGTGGGGATGCAGACCATGGCAAAGCTGACAGGCACCGATGTGCGGCGTTCCACAAACGGCCCGGCCACAGGAGGGTCCGGCAGCTCTGGCGGTAAGACAGGCAGCGGCTCATCTGGCGGCAGCTCAAAGAGCGGGTCAGGAGGAGCGAGCACTCTGATCTCCATCGCCAGCTCCAAACTGGGATGTCCCTATGTTTACGGAGCCAAGGGCCCAAATTCCTTTGACTGTTCCGGCTTTGTGTACTGGTGCTTAAACCAGGCAGGCGTGCGTCAGAGCTATATCACCTCTTCCGGCTGGCGGAGCGTGGGAAAATACACAAAGGTTTCCAGCTTTAACAATCTCCAGGCCGGAGACATTATCGTGGTCAGCGGCCATGTGGGCATTGTGGCAGGGGGGGGAACCGTTATCGACGCGTCCTCCAGCAACGGCAAGGTGGTGCACAGGTCTTTAAGCTCCTGGTGGAGAAATAACTTTATCTGTGGTTGGAGGATATTCGGATAACAGCCGCGTAAAAATAACTGAATCTTTCCGAAGTTAGTTGATTTTGCGTTTTAATTCAAGCCGTAACAGTTTCCCTTTCAGCAACTCAAAACTGTTGCGGCCATACATGATCCTTTTGACAACTTTCAGCTTGTTCACGCTTCCTTCTGCCAGTCCATTATTGTAATCAAGGCGAATGGCGTTTTTTACTGCGGTAATATCTCTTTTGATTCCGTTTATAAAACTCTCCAGTTCATCTATCTCAAGAGCTTCGGTTTCTTTTGCCCATTTATCAAGCTCGGCCTCTTTTTTGCCAAACAGTGCCCCTTTGAATCCTGTCACAGCATCATAAACACGCCCTATGATGGGATATTCTTCTATGATCCTGTCCAGTTGATCCTGGCTGAGGGAACGAACCT
>Ga0137297_10173_pt2 | contig 27066 bp, 10 predicted proteins | sample RamsorincwithD2O_FD_97191 | JGI IMG/M metagenome (GOLD analysis project Ga0137297, IMG submission 97191) | Mouse cecal microbial communities from Vienna, Austria - Mucin amended with D2O | ecosystem: Host-associated > Mammals > Digestive system > Large intestine > Cecum | place: Austria: Vienna... | reverse complement strand
GTATATCTATATCTGACACGCCGGTGCACTTGTTTTTGTCTTAGAAATGGCTAAAAATCGGTATATAACAGGCATACTACAGAAAAAGTCTATAGAATAGAAAAATCGTTGATTTACTTTTTATTGTACCAGCAGTAGAATGAAAGTATAGAAAGTAACGTTTTTGCAAAATGGAGGAGATAGTATAAAAAAAGATTCCCATTCTCCGGTTATGGCGGAGAGGAATAACGTGGTCTTGCCGCTGATTCAAAACGAACGAGTACAAACAGAGAACATAAAAATGAAAAATAAATCGGAAAAGAGAGGTTACAATAATGAAACTTTCGGAAATTAACATCAGAGACCCTTTTATTTTGTTCTATGAGGACAAGTATTATATGTATGGGTCACGAGTGGGTGAGCAAAGAGGATTTGATGTATATATAAGCGATGATTTGACAGATTGGAGCAATCCTGTATCCATATTTGAGTATTATGACGGATTTTGGGGAACAAATCAGTTCTGGGCGCCGGAGGTGCATTTGTATCATAACACATTTTATATGTTTGCATCGTTTCGGGATAATGAAAATCATAGAGGAACGGCAATCCTTACATCAAAAACACCTGATGGTAAATTTAAAGAGCATTCAGAAGGCGCTGTAACGCCGAAAAAATGGTCTTGTCTTGACGGAACGCTATACATCGAAGATAAAACACCGTATATGATTTTTTGTCATGAATGGACGCAAGTTAAAAACGGTGAGATATGTATGGTTAGGCTATCCGACGATTTAAAGAGAGCGGTATCCGAGCCTAAGCTGCTTTGGAGGGCAGCAGATGCAAAGTGGGTTTTTAGCGTAAAAGGTAATGATGAGTATGTGACTGACGGACCTTTTTTGTATTCACTGAATGGCAGATTGATATGTATGTGGTCAAGCTTTGGTAAAAAAGGCTATTGTCAGGCAGTTGCATATTCAGATAACGGCAAAATAGACGGTAATTGGCTGCATTTAAGTCAGCCAATATATGAAGGATGCGGACATGGTATGCTTTTTAATACGCGGGAAGGCAATTTGAAATTGGTTTTTCATAAGCCAAATACGCATACTTTGGAGCGCGCTTGTATTGTTGATATTGAGGAGAAGAACATAACGGAGATGATTCAGTTAGGGTAAAATCGGTATAACGAACGCGTTTTCGGGAGGATATATAAACATTTATCCGAAAAGAAATTACATTTTGTTTTTTAGGAAAGGGTGACGTGGGATGGGAGATAATATGATGCAATTACTGCGAAGATTTGTTGGTTTGTTGCTTTCGGTGGTTCTTTTTCTGATTTCTCTGCCGACAAATGCGGCGTGGGATGGCTATGAAGAAACGAAAAGCGGGAGCGTACATCTGGTGGATATGAACCGGCGCGGTTCTGTGACCAGTACAGGCTTAGCGGCGTCCGGCTCCGTGCGGAAGGGGCACAAATATTCCATGTATTGGAATCACGGCGCTTCAAAAGCAGATGTTTATCTGCCGAAAAAGAATATACCGCGCGATTGGTCGCAGTTTACATCGTTGGATTTATGGATTTACAGCGAAAAAGCATATGGCAACAAATTTATGATTGTGGTGGACTGCGACCCGAAGGAGGCAGGAGCGGCGTCATATTTGTCTAAAACAATTACGGTGGACTGGGAAGGTTGGAAGCAATTTTCCATTCCTGTTTCCAGTATGTCAATCAGCCGCAATGCAGACCCAAAAGAAGTAAACAATGTGCGGCTTGTTATCAACGGGTGGAGTATGGTAATTAATCCGGAATGCGAACTGTATTTCGGCGAAATCAAGCTATCCGCTGCCGGCGAATTGATAGGGAGTACCGGAAGCATGTATGATATGGATACATACAATACGATTGTTGAGGCGCTCGGCGATGGATATGCGGTTTATCGGGGCGGTCAAAATGCCTATTCACCGGAGGAAGGGCTGATTCCGCTTGGCGCGGCTGCGGCTGAAATTGACGGCGCAACGGCTGTACCGCGTGTATTCTTTGAAACATATCTTGGCGCGAAGGTCGCGCAAGCCGGCGGCGTTTATACGCTGACGGTGGGAAACAATACATATTCCGGCGCGGGTCAAGAGATGGACGGGACGGTCTATTTCCCGCTTGCAGAAGCGGCGAAGGCGTTGGGGTTTGAAACGGCGGAATCCGGCGGACTGACGCTGGTTAGTAAAAGCGACAAGCTTTCGATCATTACAAACGACGCCATTCTAAAAGAGGCTGTGATATATATGGCGAGCTATCAGAAGCCGGACGCAAAGAGCATTACATCGGAAGATTATAAAGTGTTGAAAGACAGATGGCGTTTGGAACTGGTTGGCGATGAAACACTGGACTTGAACGACGAGCGAATCGCCGCAAACGTAAAAGCGATTGAAAACGCGGGAAAAAGCGCACAGATGAAGATGAATAAGGGAACTGACATAGAAGAATTGTGGGGTGATAAAATTGTCACCTCCGGTCAAATGACGCAGGAATACAAGCAAATTGCGCAGATGGCAAAGGCATGGGCAACATATGGTTCCGCGCTCTATCATGACGAAGTGCTGCGCGATGATATTCTGTTTGCGCTGCAATGGATGTATGAAAACCGCTATGGCGAGGCAGAAAAAACGAACAGCGGATGGCGGTCAACCAGCCTGTTCAACTGGTGGGATTGGCAAATTGGTGTACCAACGAATCTGATTGATACGCTCATGCTGATGGAGAGCGAGCTTGACCGCGAAACCATCACCCAATATCTGTCACTGTTTGATAAGCTGGTGCCGACTGCCACAGACTACGGCGCAAATAAACTTAATTTCGCAAAAGAAATCATCGGTTCCGGTTTGTTACAGGAAAATGCGGACAGGGTGATTGTTGGTCGCGACGGCGCAGATGAAACAATGATGTATGTTGATGGCGGTCGCAACGATAAGCAGGGATTTTATACGGACGGCTCCTATATTTACCACAGCCTCCATCCGATGAACGGAACCTACGGCTTTGAACAGTTCAAAAATTTTGCAGCTCTCATGTATTTGCTGGAGGGAACAAAGTTTGAATACTGCAATCCGATGAAATACAACATTTATGAGTGGGCAATCAATGCATATGAGCCGCTGATATATAAAGGAGATATGTTCCGCTTTGTGTTGGGACGCCATCCGAGCGGTGGAGCCGATATGGGGCGTGGGGTTGTGGAAGTATATCTGAACTTGCTGGCACTGGATACTATTCCGGCAGACTTGGCGGCGCGGCTGAAATCCATTATTAAATATATGGTCACAGAGGATACGTCAAAGTCTTACTATCAGAGCCTTACGTTTGAATCCATCCGGCTTCTGAATGAGATTATGGCGGACGATTCCGTGGCGCCGCGTGAGAATTACATATTAAATAAGATGTATTACAACATGGATAAGATGGCGCACCAGCACGAGACATGGGCGGCGGGCGTTTCTATGTCGTCCTCCCGCATTTATAACTATGAATGTATTAACAGTGAAAATATGACGGGCTGGTATGTGTCGGACGGTATGACCTATCTCTATTCGGAAAACGACTTAACGCAGTACAACAGTATCTACTGGACGGGCGTTGACCCGTATCGGTTGCCGGGTACAACAGTCAACACGGGCAAGCGTGAGGTCACAAGTGTTGCGCAAAAAAATGAGTATCTCAGCAGTCAGGATTTTGTCGGCGGCGCGTCGCTTGGCGGGGCGTATGGTACAGCGGCAATGTATTTGGAGTCATACCATGGCGATGGTATTGGCACGGGCAGCGATAACGGCTACGGCGGTTCAAATCCGCCGCGCGATTGCTCATTAGAGGCGCAAAAGGCGTGGTTCCTGTTTGAAGACGAGGTCGTTGCACTTGGCGCAAACGTACACGCGCAGGACGGATTGCCCGTACTGACGGTGGTGGAAAACCGAAAATCCAATCAGACGGAAAGTTTAACGGAAACAAACATAACGCCATATGCAGTCGCCGCTGTCCAGGCAAGCGACGTACCGGAACCTGCAAATGTGCCTGGAAACACGATTGACGGCGATTTAGCCACACGCTGGGCGGCAGAAAATGAAGCAACCATTACATGGGATTTGGGCGAACCGCGCGAACTTGGTTATGCAGGACTGGCGTTTTGGCAGGACGGAAAACGGCAGACAATATTCGATTTGGAAGTTTCAATAGACGGCGCAAACTGGGAACAGGTATTCTCCGGTCGTTCCGCCGGAAAATCGGAAGCGCCTTGCGCCTATACGTTGGGCGGCAAAACGGCACGTTACGTGCGCTACTGCGGACATGGCAACACGGCAAGCGCTTGGAACAGCATTTTGGAAGCTGCTTTCTATCCGCCAAATGCGGACGGCAGACTTGTGCTTCCCGAAACAAATTTCGTCGGTGCAGAGAAAGTGACAGCGGACGGAGAGACGCTTTCCCTCGGCGAAGAGGATACCGCGCTGGAAGGCGTGAGCTGGGTGCAGCTGGAAGGCACCGGCGGCTATTATTTTCCGGAAGAGCAAAACATTAAAGCGCGCAAAACGAACAAAGCAACCAGCTTCTTTGAACTGTGGATTGACCACGGCGTTGACCCACAGGGCGGCACATATTCCTATGTGCTGCTGCCCAACAAATCGGCGGATGAAACGGCAGCCTATGCGCAGAATCCGAATATTGAGGTGCTTGTGAACACACCGGAAATTCAGGCGGTGCGTGCAAAACAGCAGGGCGTAACGGGATATGTGTTCTGGAAAGTAGGTACGTATGACGGTATCACCGTATCAGCGCCGATGATTGTGATGGTGAAAGACAATGGCGGCGTGGTGGAGGTTTCGGCGTGTGACCCAACACAGAAGCTGACAAGCGGTACGGTTACAATGAACCGCGCATTGACAAAGGTGTCCGCAGACGAGGGCGTTACTGTCACCGGCGGGGAGCAGACTGCCATTGCGGTTGACTTTACCAATACCTACGGAAAAAGTTTTGAAGCAAAGCTGGGCGACCCGAACGGCAGCAAGATGAGTGGTGATACGGCGACGACCAATACAGATGCGGTGTTCAGCGACCTTGGAGAAGCGGCATGGGCGGCGGAAGCTGTCATGCGGCTCTATGAACGCGGCGTGGTATCTCCGGCGGCGGACAGGCGGTTTCGTCCCAACGACAGTGTGACGCGGGAAGAATTTGTGAAGCTGCTGATGGAAACGTTTGAAATCAAGGTGGCGGACGAAGCACAGCCATTTGCCGATGAAGCGGAGGGGGCATGGTATACGCCTTATCTGGCGGCGGCGCGGCAAATGGGATTGGTGAACGGCTATGACGATGGACGATTTGGCGTGGGAGAACAGATTACGCGGCAGGATATGGCAGTGATGGCATATCGGGCTGTCGGTCTGACCGGAAAACAGCTTGCGGAGACGGTGGAGACAGCGGCGTTCCGCGACGGCGATGAAATTGACGGCTACGCGGCACAAGCGGTAGAAGCATTGCAGCGTTCCGGCGTGATTTCCGGTATGGAGAACGGAAACTTTGAACCGACAGAGACTGCCGGCAGGGCGCAGGCGGCAAAAATTATTGTCGGGCTTTTGGAAAAAACGGCGTAAAGAGTGAAAGGGTGTGAAAAACTTGAAACGTTATTTTACGTTATTGCTATCGGTTTTCATGGTGTTGGGGGCAATGGGCTTTCCGGCAGCCGTATCCGCGCTGGAGCTTCCTCTGGAGCAGGAGCAGTTGCCGGACAAAAAGGTGATTGTGAAATTTAACGATGCAATGATTGCTGCTTGGAAGGGCATGGAAGCAGGAACCTATACAGAGGAGGACGGCAGGCAGATAACGGCGGCAAAAATGGCGCCGGGCGCGTTGAATGCAGACGGACAGCGAGCAACTAAGGATTATCCAAACCCCAGATATTTGCTTGCAGACTATGGGATTGATACGGATATGTCCGGATACCGTACCATTAATTTCCGGTTATACTCCAAGGCAGCGACGAATGAACAAGTAAATATCGTCCTCCAGCAGACAAAGAACGGAAGCGATGGGTACTTTAAGCAAACGATTACACTTGACTGGATCGGTTGGAAGACATTCTCATATCATTTTGGGGATATGTCGCCAACAAAGGCAGGAATCAGCGAGAAGCGCATAGGAACCATTTATTTCAATTTTGGTGGTTGGGGGACTGGCAAGACCGGAAATGCTGAGACAGAGTTGGCTGTTTCCGAAATCTATCTTTCCAATCCTCATAACGAAGTGAAGCTGGAGGACGGACTGATAGCGTGGGAAGCCGGTACCACAGAGAATTGCACGCCGTTTACTTCCGACAGTACGGTCACGAATATGCATGATGTTTCCGGCAAAATGGTGATTGACAAAACCGGTGACATAAGCCTAACTACGCCAAACCGCCATTTGGTAGTAGATTCACAGCAATATCAATATTTGAATCTGCTGGTGCATTCCAACAAGGCGACAACAACAGCCGGAACAGGAATCAATATCTGCGTTTTTGACTATGCCGGATCCAATTCTTATGTGAGAAAAAACATTCCTGTAAATTGGACGGGATGGAAGGTGGTGTCCATTCCGCTTTCACAGTTTAACTCAAGTCGGTGGAATCAAGTAAAATCTATTCGAATTAATTCAGGCGGATGGTCCGGCAGTGTAAAGCCGGTAGAGATTGGTACCGAACTAAATTTTGATTTGATTTGGTTTTCCAAAGAAGAACCGAATCTAAAACTGAAGGAAACGATTGCAGAGACGGGAAGCACCGAAATGTCGGCAGCCGGCGCGGAAGTATCGTTCCAGTTCAGCAATCCACTTCGGAGAATTGACGAAACAAAATTGACGCTCACCAAGCAGGGAGAAACAAACAGTGAATCCATTTTCTGCACGGCGGAAGGCAGTACCATGACGCTGGCAGCACAGGGGACGCTGGAGTATGGAACGGCTTATACGCTGACGGTACTAACCGGCGCAGTGACGGATATTTTCGGACAAAGTAATACAGAGCCGATTACCTACAGTTTCACCACAATGCAGCAGGGACTGAACGCCACGCCACCAACGCTGACAGACAGTGCAGGCAATCCGCTTACTGCCATGCCGGAGAATGGGGAAACCGTCAAAGCGGCGGCGCGGGTAAGCAATGGGACTTCGGCGGCAAAAACAGCGACGCTGGTTCTCGCGTACTATGACGAAAACAACACTATGGTGGATTGCAAAACCGCGAGCAAAAGCATTCCGGCAAACGGAATTGATACGCTGGAGGCAACGACAACGGCAAGTGGTACGGTGGTAAAGGCGTTTGTAATAGATGATTTAGATGCGCAGCAGCCGCTGTATAACGGTTTTGTGCAGCTGCCTGCACCTGCGTCAAACGGCGGCAGCACAGGCAGCGGCGAAAATGCTCTCTCATTAACAGGCGTAAGATTAGAGGAAGAACAAGTTTATATCAACGGTAAAGTGGGCGGCGCCTTGCCCCGCGTGGCGGTCATTGCCATGCGCGGGAAAACGGCGGAAGAACCGCTGTTTTTGTCGCCGGTTCTGGCAGAGGACGGCGGAGCGTTCACTATAGAAACCGCAATGCCGGAAACGGCTGCCAGCGGCGAATATGAGGTTCGTGCAACCGCATACGGCATGGAAGGCAAACAAACAGATACCATAAAATACATCAACAAGAATGACCGCGATGCACTTGTCGCGGACGTCAATGCGGCTGAAACCGCAGAAGCAGTCGCCGATATTTTAATGGAAAAACGTGAGATACTCGGTTTGCTGCAGGACGGCGCACTGTTTACCCACATTGCGCAGACGGTGTTTGAGCAAAAGCTGTATGAGAGCTATGCGGCGCTAATCGCGATGCTGGAGCAAGCGCAAACGGTGCTTGCGAAATTGAATGCCGCCACAGGGACGGAATATTCCAAATTGCTTTCGGAGAATCCCATGATTCTAAACGGTCATGCAGACGAAGCCTATTACAATGATTTGTCGGTGGCGGGCAAAACGGCGGTCAACCGAAAAATCGTTTCTTCTGCGCCGTTTGAAAGTTTTGCAACGTTCCGCACTGCATTTGCACAGGCGGTTGCAGCGTATAAACAGGAATTGGAAAGCGGCGGCGTGCAGTTGGAGGACGGTTTGGTGGTTTGGGAATTTGATTCGGAAGAAAAGTGTACCCTCGCCAAACTAACGCCCGACACAACTGTTACTAATATGCATGACGTTTCCGCAAAATTAACTATTGACAAAACCGGAGATATAAATGGCAATACGCCATCCCGCGATTTGGTGGTAGACCGTCAGCAATATCAATATTTGAATTTGGTGATGTATTCTAATAAGGCGACGGCAACAGAAGGAACAGGAATCAATATCTGCATTCACGATTCCTCTAGTTATGCCAGAGCAGTACTCCCTGTAAATTGGACGGGCTGGAAGGTGGTATCTATTCCACTTTCGGCATTTGCAGGCACGATTGACTGGAATGACGTAAAGTATGTCAAAATCAATTCCGGCGGATGGTCCGGCAGTGTAACACCAGTAGAGATTGGTACCGAACTGAACTTTGACTTGATTTGGTTCTCCAAAGAAGAACCGAGTCTGACGCTGAAAGAAACGATAATAGAATCGGAAAACGATAAAATGCCGGTGAACGGCGCGGAAGTATCATTTTGGTTCAGTAACTCGCTTCGGCAGGTCGATGAAACGGCACTGACGCTCACCAAACAGGGAGAAGCAAACAGTGAATCCGTTTCCTGTACAGTGGAGGGAAGTTCTGTGACGCTGGAAGCGCAGGCGGAACTGGATTATGGAACAACGTATACGTTGACAATACCAAGTGGCGCGGTAATTGATATTTTCGGACAGAGCAATACAGAACCGATTACCTACAGCTTCACCACGTTGCAGCAGGGATTGAACGCCACGCTGCCGACGCTGACAGACAGCGCGGGCAATCCGCTTTCAGGCAGACCGACAAGCGGAGAAACCATTCAGGCAGTGGCGCGGATCACCAATGGGTCTTTGGAGGCAAAAACGGCTACGCTGGTTCTGGTGTGCTATGACGAAAACAACCGTGTGCTGGTTCGGAAAACCGCGAGCAAAAGCATTCCGGCGAACGGAGCCGATACGTTGGAGGTGACGACAGCGGCGAGCGGCGCGGGGGTAAAAGCGTTTGTAGTAGATGATTTGGATTCGCTGCGACCGTTGTATAACGGTTTTGCACAAGTACCCGCACCGACCTCGAATGGCGGAACTACAGGTTCCGGCGAGAATCCTTCTCTCACGTTGAACGATATACGTCTGGAGAAAGAACAAGTTTATATCACCGGTAAAGTTGAAGGCGCATTGCCCCGCATGGCGATTATCGCCATAGATGGAGAATCGGCGGAGGAACTGCTGTTTTTGTCGCCGGTTATGGCAGAGGACGGCGGAGCGTTCACCATGGAAACCACGATGCCGGAAACGGCTGTCGGCGGAGAATATGAGGTTCGTGCAACTGCGTACAGCATGGAAGGCAAACAAACAGATACATTCTATTACTTTGGCAAAGGAGAGCGCGACGCGCTTATCGCGGCGGTGAACGCAGCGGAAAACGCGGAAACGGTCACGAACCTTTTAACAGAAAAACGCGATATACTTGATTTGCCGCAAGACAGCGCGTTATTTACGCACATTGTCCAAACAGTATTCGAGCAGAAACCGTATGCAAATTATGCAGCGTTTGCCGCAATGCTGGAACAGGCGCAAACAATGCTTGCGAAATTAAATGCAGCCACTGAGACAGAATATTCCAAACTGCTTTCGGAAAATCCCATGATTTTAAACGGTCATGCGGACGAAGCCTATTATCATAATTTGTCGGCAAAGGGCAAAACGGCGGTAAACCAAAAAATTGTTCCGATAGCGCCGTTTGAGAGTTTTGCAACGTTCCGCATTGTATTTGCACGGGCAGTTGCGGCATATAAACAGGAGTTGGAAAGCGGCGGTATAAAACTGGAGGACGGTTTGATTGTGTGGGAATTTGATTCTGCAGAAAAGTGTACCGCGGTCAACCTTACGCCGGACACAACGGTTACGAATCTATATGACGTTTCCGCCAAGCTAACGATTGACAGAACAGGAGATATAAGCCGCAATACGCCTTCTCAAAATTTGGCGGTAGATACGCAGCAATATCAATATTTGAATCTGCTGGTGCATTCCAACAAGGCGACGACAACAGAAGGAACAGGAATCAATATCTGCATTCACGATTCCTCTAGTTATGCCAGAACAGTACTCCCTGTAAATTGGACGGGCTGGAAAGTGGTATCCATTCCGTTTTCAAAATTTGCGGGTACGATTGATTGGAATGAAGTAAAGTATGTCAAAATTAATTCTGGCGGATGGTCCGGCAGTGTAAAGCCGGTAGAGATTGGTACCGAATTGAATTTTGACCTAATTTGGTTTTCCAAAGAAGAACCGAATCTAAAACTGAGGGAAACGGTTGCAGGGGCGGGAAATACTGAAATGCCGGTGAACGGTGCGGCAGTATCGTTCCGGTTCAGCAATTCGCTTCGGGGCGTTGATGAAACAAAATTGACGCTCACCAAGCAAGGTGAAACAAACGGTGAATCTGTTTCCTGCACGTTGAAGGACGGTACTGTGACGATAACGGCACGCAGTGCGTTGGAATACAGAACAACTTACATATTGACGGTACCAAGCGGCGCGGTGACGGATATTTTCGGGCAAAGTAATACGGAACCCATTACTTACAGCTTCACTACACAGGGGCGGGGACTGAGCGCTATGCGGCCAACGTTGACGGACAGCAGAGGAATTCCGCTTTCAAACATGCCAACGGGCGGAGAAACTGTCAAATCATCGGTGCAAGTAAATAACGGATTGGACGAAGAAAAAACCGCTACGCTGGTTGTAGCGTTTTACGATGAAAACAACTGTATGGTGGATTGCAAAACCGTGAGCAAAAGCATTCCGGCGAACGGAACCGATACGCTGACACTGACGGCGACGGCGACCGGTACGGCAGTAAAGGCGTTCGTGCTGGACGATTTGGGTTCACAGCAGCCGTTGTATAACGGTTTTGTGCAGGCGCCGCCGGCTTCAAACGGTGGAACGATTGGTTCCGGCGCGCAGAACAAAGCACTCACTTTAACCAATGTAAAGCTGGAGGGCGACCGGCTTTCCATCGAAGGTAAAATTGATGGAGAACTACCTTGTGCGGCAGTCCTTTCCGTGGGCGGAGAAACGCCGGAAAAACCATTGTTTTTGTTGCCGGTTCTGGCAGAAAACGGCGGAACATTCACCGTAGAAACCACAATGCCGGAAACTGCTGCCAGCGGAGCATATGCGGTTTGTGCAACCGCGTATGGCATAAACGGCAAACAAGCAAAAACGATCTATTATGTCAATAAAAACGAACGGGAGGCGCTTATCAGTGCAGTGAATGCGGCCGCAGCGCCGGAAGAAATCATCAGAGAACTGGAGAATCATCGCGGTTTGCTCGGTCTGCCGGAAAACAGCACACTGATTTCACATATTGCCCAGACGGTGTTTGAGCAAAAGCCGTATGCGGATTATGCGGCGTTTACCGCGTTGTTGGAACAGGCACAGACAGTGCTGACGGAATTGAATGCGACCACGTGGGCAGGATATTCGAAGATTCTTTCGGAAAATCCTATCATTTTAAACGGTCATACAGACGAAACATATTATAATAATTTGTCGGCGACAGGCAAAGCGGAGATAAACCGAAAAATCGCGCCGACCGCACCGTTTAAGAGTTTTGCAGCGTTCCGTACCGTGTTTGCACAGGCGGTTGCAGACTATAAAAAAGGATTGGAAAGCGGCAGCAGCGGTGGTGGAAACGGCGGTGGCAGCGGCGGCTCGTCGGGTGGCGGTCGACCGGGTGCGACATCTATCGGACAAGTAACCTTGCCGGACGGCAAAGTTCCGCTTGCGCCGGATAATAACCCCACAAAACCGGAAAAGGAAGAACGCTTTACAGACCTTACGGCGGCAGAGTGGGCGCGTGACAGTGTGGAGCGTCTCTATGCAGCGGGCGCAATTTCCGCAGCGGCGCAGTTCCGCCCCAATGACAGCGTGACGCGTGAGGAATTTGTAAAACTGATGGTGGAATCGTTCGGACTTACGAAAGGCGCTTCCGCAACGGAATTTGCAGATGTTGCAGCAGATAGCTGGTATGCGCCGTATGTTGCAGTAGTGCAGTCAATGGGGATTGTGACAGGATACGAGGATGGACGGTTCGGCGTTGGCGAGCAGATTACGCGGCAGGATATGGCAGTCATGCTCAGCCGTATGCTGGAAATACTTGATGTGAAGTTGTCGGAAGGAAATGCGGAGCCGTTTACAGACGACGGAGAAATCAGCGGCTATGCGCGCAGCGCCGTATATCTCATGCGGCAAGCAGGCGTTATCAACGGGCATGACGACGGCAGCTTTGGACCATTACAAAATGCAAGTCGGGCGCAGGCGGCGAAGGTGCTCTGTGGGCTGCTTGATTTGTTGGCGAGATAGGGAGGAGGAAGGCAATGCGATTGTTTGAAAAATATATATCCATGCTACTGACAGCAATCCTGTGCTTGACATTGATACATGGTTTTCCGGCATTGTCGGCGCCGGTGGAGGACGACACAATAGAAAAGCTGCAAGCGTTCGGTATTTTGACGCAGGAAGAAACCGGATTGCTGAAATCCAAATCGCCGCTTTCGCGCGGAAACTTTATCCGGTTGATGGTTCGGCTTTCCGGTATTGAACCGGAGAGCATTGTCGGCGCACAATATACCGCGCCGTTCGGAGATGTAAGCCAAAGTGACGAGAACTATAAATTCCTCTGCACAGCCTATGAAATTGGGCTGGCAGAGGGAACCACAGGGGCAATGTTTCGTCCGAACGACCCGGTAACGCGGGACATGGCGGCGAAGCTTCTGGTAACGGTTCTTGGATATAAAACATTGGCGGAAATGCAGGGCGGGTATCCAACAGGATATCAGATAGTGGCAAACCAGCTCAAACTATTTGCAGGCTGCGGCAGTTCAACAGAAATCACAGGTGCGGTCGCGGCAACGATGATAGAAAATGCTTTAGATGCTCCGGTGTTTCAGGTAAAGACGATAGGAGGCACAAGTGTTACGCTGGACAGTGATGCACATGACACGCTTTTGAAGGAACGGTTTCATATCTATCGGACAGACGGCGTGTTGGACGGCACGGAAATCACCACGCTGCTGACAGGCAGCAGTTCGATTCGGCAGGGATATGTCACCGTTGACGGTAAAAGTTACGCCGCGGGCAAAACACAGGCGGCGGACTTGCTTGGTTACTCTGTAGCGGCGTATTACCGCGAGGAACAGGGGGAAGATTGCACATTGGTGTATGTCGCACCGAAGCGGAATAAAAATGAAACGCTTACATTAGATATTGAGGACATTTCCGAGGTTACTGCGCAAAAGCTGACATATGCGGATGAGGGAGGAAAATTGAGAACCGCAGAGATTTCACGGCTGGCGAGTGTGATTTATAACGGCAAACAAACACCTTTTTCATCCTCGTTATTTGAGACGGAATGCGGCAGACTGACGCTGATTGATAATGATAAAGACGGTGCTTATGATGTACTGCTGCTGGACGTATACCGAACCATTGTTGTTTCCGGTGTTTCTGTTACCACATGTATGGTGACCGATTATCTTGGCGGCGAACCGGTAGAACTGGATGCGGCAAGCAGTGAATATCATCTGCATATGACAAGTAACGGGCAAACGATTTCCACGGAAGAATTGGCGCAATGGAATGTGCTTTCCTACGCGGAAGCTATTGGAGAGGGCAAACCGATTAAAACAGTTTTGGTGAATAAGAAAAGCGTGAACGGAACCGTGAATACGATAAACGAAAGTGATAGGAAAGCCACCATTGAAGGCAAGGAATATGATGTTAGCGATTCTATGATGAAAATCCTGAAAGTGGGCGATGAAGGGAATTTCTATATTGACGCGTTTGGACGTGTTGTGGCGTCAAACAGTGAACGCGATATGGTGTATGGGTTTGTAAAAGCCGGAAAAGAAGGAAATTTGGGCGGCTATATGCTGAAAATATTTACGGAAAACAACCGCTGGGTTGAATTGCCGCTGCGCAGCAAACTGCGGCTTAACGGTGAAACAGGACGGACAGCGGCAGAGGCATATCGTTTGCTTACGGAAAACGGTACGGTAAAACCACAGTTGGTGACATACCGCGTCAGTGCGGAACGGGAGATAAGCGAACTGAACACAGCGCAGGAGATTGGGAGCGGAAGCGCGGAAGAAGAAGCGGCAATTCGCGATGGAATATTCCGCAAGTCAATGACGTTTACCGCCGTTGTCTACCGGAATATGTCAAGTTCACGTTCGTTTGAAGACTATGCTTGTGTGAAAGATGCAAAGGTGTTCCAGATTCCGCCCCATCCGGAAAGTGCGCAGGACGATGAATTTTCCGCCGGCGGTGTGGGACTGCTGGTACACGACCGGAGTTACACCAACGTCAATCTTTACGATATGGATGAACTGTGTTGTGCCAAGGCGTGTACAGTGGATAAAAAGACAACCAATATCAGCAACAGTTCTCCATACATGTTAGTGACGGATATTAACGAGGCGGTCAATGATGATGACGAACCTGTTTATGCGCTGCGGGGAATGTATAACGGCAGTATGTCAATGGTTTATACGATAGACAAAACGATTGTGGACTCCAAAAATCTGCGTAAGGGCGATGTGATACAATTTTCTACCAACGATAATGGTGATGTAGAAAACATTGTGCAGCAGTTCAAAGCGGAGGAGGGCTTTACGCAAAAAGGCATAAAAGGCAGTGCATATAGTGAGACTACCATGTTGCGCGGACAGGTTGTGAAGGCAAATGCCGCGGAGAAGGAAATGGTGATTGATTATGGTACGCGCAGGGGTGTGTTTCCCATAACGAGCAAGGCGAAAATCTATCTGTATGACCCGATTCAGAACCGCAGCACCGTGGGTACGGTGAACGACATTGCACAAGGAGATTACATCTTTTATACAGCACGTTATTTTGATATCAATACTATCGTTATTTTTAAGGAATATTAGAGGGGAGAAAAACAATGAAAGCAACTATAACAGCAAATAATACAGGAACAGACCTGCGCAAACATTTCTCTCTGAAAACAAAGGTAAAAAACGAACTGTGGCAGAATCGGTATCTCTATCTGCTGGCAATTCCGGTCATTGCTTATTATGTTCTGTTTTGCTATTTGCCGATGTTTGGTCTGGTGATTGCATTCAAGCAATATGAGCTGGGCAAGGGGATTATGGAAAGCCAATGGGTGGGGCTGAAATATTTTCAGGAATTTTTCGGTGGCATCTATTTCGGTCGGCTGATGCGAAACACGCTGCTCATCAGCTTTTACAGCATTTTATTTGGGTTTCCGGCGCCGATTATTTTTGCACTTCTGATGAATGAATTGCGTCAGCGTCGGTTTAAAAAGGTGGTACAGACGGTTACTTATCTGCCGCACTTCATCTCCTTGGTGGTTATTTGCGGCATGATTGTAGACTTTTTAGCAAGCGATGGTGTTTTAACGCGTATGCTCACGGTGTTTGGCGGACAAAAAACCAACTACGTCGGTGATGCGCGGTATTTTCGGGCAATCTATGTGATTTCGGATATCTGGCAGGGGATTGGCTGGGGTTCCATTATTTATCTGGCGGCGCTGGCGGGGATCGACCAACAACTGTATGAAACGGCGGTCATTGACGGCGCGGGTCGCTGGAAACAGACGCTTCACATTACGCTGCCGGGCATTCTGCCAACGATTATGATTATGCTGATTATGCGCGTGGGACAGATTTTAAGCGTAGGGTATGAGAAGATTATTCTGCTCTATGGAGCGGGAACCTATGAAGTGGCGGACGTTATTTCATCGTATGTGTACCGTATGGGAATCGGGCAGTCGCGCTATAGCTTTTCCGCAGCGGTCGGCTTGTTCCAGTCGGTTGTGAATGTGATTCTGTTGGTAGCGGCGAACAAGACTTCGCGCCGTTTGAGCGGAACATCATTATTTTAAGGGGGATAGAGAGATGGTAATCAAACGTTCTATCGGAGAAAAAGTATTTTCGGTATGTAATATTCTATTTATGATTTTGATGATGGTGGTTACGCTCTACCCGTTTTGGTATGTGGTAACATGTTCGTTTTCGGACAGTGCACAGCTGATTGGCGCCCGCGGAATGATGATGCTCCCCAAAGGGTTCAGTCTGGCTTCATATCAAGCGGTTCTGCAAAACCCCAATATTTTAACAGGCTACCGTACTACGCTGATTGTCGTGGTGATTGGTACCACGCTCAACGTACTGATGACAGCGATTTGTGCGTTTTTGCTGACGCGCAAAAAGTTTGCGCTGCGCGGTGTGATGACATATATGGCGCTGTTTACCATGTATTTTGGCGGAGGTATGATTCCGACATATCTGGTGGTTTATAAATGGCTGAATCTGGGCGATTCACTATGGGCACTGATTTTACCGGGCGCGATTAGTACCTATAACATGATTATCATGCGCACGAATTTTGCGGAAATTCCGGAAAGTTTGGAGGAATCGGCAAAAATTGACGGGGCAAACGATATTTTGATTCTGTTCCGTATCATTTTGCCGCTGTCACTGCCGATTATTGCAGTCATGGTTTTGTTTTATGGTGTGGCACATTGGAATGCGTGGTTTAATGCGCTGCTCTATATCCGTACCCGCGCAAAATATCCGCTGCAACTGGTATTGCGCGAAATTTTGCTCATGAATGATACAAATCAGATGACGGCGGGTGCGGCGGCGTCCGACCGCTTCTTTCTTGGAGAAAGCATTAGGTATGCAACCATCATTGTAGCGACAGTGCCGATTTTGCTGGTATATCCGTTTATTCAGAAGTATTTTGTAACAGGTATTATGATTGGCGCCGTCAAAGGGTAATGAAACAATTAAAATATAAGGAGGAAAATGAAAATGAAACGTATTTTCACAGTTGCACTTGCATGTGTACTTGCAGCAGGAATGCTTTCCGGATGCGGCACAAAACAAACCACAGGCACGGTAGGGGAAACCAAAACATTGACGTATTGGACAACGTTGAATGCAGGGGTTAGCACATCATTGCAATCGTTGGGAGATGTGGCAATGTTTCAGGAACTGGAAAAACGCTCCGGTATCCATATTGATTTTATTCATCCGCCGACCGGACAGGAAACAGAGCAATTCAGTCTGATGATTGCTTCACGTGAATTTCCTGATATGATTGCTTATAATTGGATTTCCTATCCCGGCGGGCCTGATAAGGCAATTAACGACAATGTGATTGTAGCGTTGAACGACTATGTGGATTCTGACGCGCCGAATTTTAAGAAGTTGGTAACGCAAGATATGTATGCAAAGGGAAGCAAAACGGACAGCGGAAAATACTTTGGATTTCCGGCATTTAATATAGGAGACGCTCGTGTTTTTGGTGGTCTTTGTTTGCGGGGCGATTGGCTCAAAGAGCTAAACCTCTCCGTACCGGAGACAATTGAGGAATGGGATACTGTTTTGCGTGCGTTTAAGGAGAAGAAAGGCGCAACTGCCGCATTGACCGGCAACACAGCTTCTCTTACCGGTCGGAATGGATTTAGCAGTGGTTTTGATGTGGGAACGCGTTTTTATGTTGATGGCGGAAAAGTAAAATACGGTCCGGCAGAACCGGGATTCAAAGATTTTTTAGCGCAACTTCATACGTGGTATGCGGACGGTATTTTGGACAATGATTACCCGACAAACAATGCGTCGATTATGGATGCGAAAATTACCAGCGGGGAATCGGGAGCTAAGTTTTGTTATATTGGCGGAGATATCAGCAGATATATGAAGCTGATGGAAGAAAAAGATCCGAATTATGAATTGGTGGCAGCGCCTTATCCGTCTGTCGAGAAAGGAAAAGCACCGCGTTTTATGCTGTTAGAAGATGACGTTCAGGCGCCGTTTTTGGCAATCACCACGGCATGCGCCGATGTAAAAACAGCGGTGAAATGGGTGGATTATTTCTATTCTGAAGAAGGACGCATGTTGGTGAACTTCGGCATTGAGGGAGATACCTACAATATGGTGGATGGGAAACCGGTTTATACGGATAAAATTCTGCATAGTCCGGAGGGGTATAGCATAAACGAGGCAATGTGCCGCAATTTCCAAGCATCTTACCCAACGACCGGGCTCAAACAGGATGAAGATTATTTGACACAGTATTATCAATATCCGCAGCAAATTGACGCTTTTCAGCTTTGGGCGAAAAATGTGGAAAGCGGCAGTAAAACAAAAATTCCGCAGATAACGCCGCTGTTGGAGGAGTCGGAAGAAATGGCAACGCTCAGTGCGGAAATCCTTACTTATACAGAGGAAATGATTTTAAAATTCGTGCAGGGCGCAGAACCGCTTTCCAATTACGAGGCATTTGTTGAAGGGTTAAAGAGACTTAATTTGGACCGCTATTTAGAGTTACAGCAGACTGCCTATGACCGCTATCTTGCCCGCTGATGGAATAAATTGGTTCTTGTCCACAGGGGAAGATGTGTGGTAAAATAGCTTAGAGCAGCCGGAGCCGGCGTTCATCAGTTGAGCGCCGGCTTCTTTGTGAAGGGGGAAACAAAAGGAAAATGAAGCGGTTCACTAGCGAGACGATAAAAAAACTGCGGAAAGATGAAAAATTTAAGAAATATGCATGGTGGGTCGGCAGTTATTCCGTTGTTATTCTGCTGTCGATTGTAATCAATTTGGCAGGGTATACCAACGCGATTGGCGTGATTGAACAGGAACTGGCGAAAACCAATGCTTCCTCTATTGAACATACAAAAAATATTTTTGATAATTATTTACAGGAACTGGATAATATTTCATATAATCTCATTCAGTCTAATAGTGTCACACTGCTCAAAAATACGAATATCACGCCGCATAAACGTTCAGAGTATGCTGGTAATCTCGTTCAGGATATTAAAAACAGTGATACAAACAGCCGAATTTTAAAAAATGCTTATATTATACTGAAAGACCAGGACATTTGTATTGATATTAATGGGATTGTATCGCTGAAAACAGCATATCAAATGTCTTTTTCAACATATTATGCAACGCAGGAATCGTGGCTGAACGATTTGTTTGATATGTCAATAAGCGGTCTGAAAATTTTGACAGATAAGGAGGGCAATCAACGGTTATTTTTATGCCGGCGTTACGTGAATCTAAATTTTTCCGTATACCAAGCACAAACAATCGGCATCATGATGGAGATTGATGAAATAAGTGTGAATGAGTTGTTGGCAACGCTGAAATCGGTGGATGGAGAAGAACTGTATATTGTCTCAAATACAGGGGGAATGTTATTTGCAAGCCAAAAAACGGAGCAATGGCCTTTGGAGATTTGTGCAAAGGAAGGTACTTGTGTAAAGACTGTGTTTGGGCAAAAACAGGTAATCAGTGTTGTCCGGTCTGACATTGAAGAACTGCAATATGTACGAATGCTGCCAAACAGCATCTATTTGAAAAATATTCGTTCGGTACGCATTGCATTTGTATTGTGCTATTTGCTCTGTATCGTTTTTGGTGGGGCGTTGGTATGGCTGTTTTCAAGGATAAATGAACGCAATAGACGGCGTATGGAAGAAAAATTGGCAGAACAAAAGTTGTATATGCGTGAGGAGATTCTGCGCCGAATACTGGAACGAAAGTTGGATGTACAGCGTGTGGATATGGATTTTCTGGCAGGATATAATCTGCAAATGACAGGCAAGTATTTTGTCGTTTCTGTGATTGACGCTATCCTACCGGAGGATACCAATGAAGAGGATAACACGGAAGCGCTTAACAAAATTCAGCGGTATCTGGCAGTGTATTTGCCGCCCATGCTAAAGGAGGAAATTTACACCTATTTCTGCATGGCGAAAAACATGGCGGTTGTTGTTTTTAATTTGCAAAAGGAAACATCAACGTTGCTGACAGTCTGCGGCTTGTTGTCACGTTTGCGCAGTAGGCTGCGCGAAGAACTCGGTCTTGATTTCATCTGTGCAGTCAGCGGTATGGCAATTGGGATTGAGGAATTGCCCAAGGCGTTTGATGAAGCAATAGAAGCAATGAACTCAAGATTCCTTGGACAAAAAGACGCTATCTTTATTTACGATGATGGCAATGAGCTTTCTGACCGTTATGCATACAGCGGTGAAATGGAACATAAGCTGATGAATTTTCTCACATTGGGTGACAAGAAGAATGCCACGCAGGTGCTCGAAGAAATTTTTTCATATAATGTGACTGTAAAACGAATTAACTTGAAAATGCTGCGCGTACTCACATCAGAAATCATCAGCAGTTTGCTGAAAGTTGCAGCACAGATTGACAGCGATGAAAACATTGATTTTAAAGAACTGTATCTTTTTTCTACGCAGATTTATACTATCAAGCAAGTTGACCAGGCAAAGAACGAAATTTTGAAGTATATCAATCTGCTTTGTGATTTAAGCGCTAATTATGCTCATACTGTGGGTGACGCTCGCTGTACACAGATTTTAGATTACATTCAAAAAAACTATGCGGACCCGGATTTGAATGTGAATAAAATGGCAGATGTTTTCGGAATCACAACAGGTTGGATTTCAAAATATTTTAAAGACCAGGTTGGCGGCGGTATGGCGGATTACATTGTTAAATTTCGACTGAAGAAGGCGAAGGAACAGTTGAAAAATCCAAAGAAAACCATTAAACAGATTGCGGAGGATACAGGTTTTTCCAGTGCAACTGTTTTTCTGCGCGCATTTAAGCGATATGAGGGAATTACACCCGGACAATACCGTGAGTTGGCCGGCAGGGAGGAAGACTAAAGTTAAAATGAAACACATGGGGTTTTCCAACCGAATGAAAGACCTTAGAAGCGTTGCACGTATTATAAAGGTTAAAAAGAAAGGAGCGTATGGATATATTTAACCGTAAATATATCATACAAGATGAATTGTGGAAAATATAATGAATGAGAATAAAACATGGATTGATGAAATATGGGAGAAAATCGACAAAAAGTTAAAGCCGGTCAGTCAATCATCTTTTGATAAGCTGCCGTATACTACAGAAAACGGGAAGTATGTAGAAAAAAAGAGCGGCGATGGCGTGTGCTGGTGGACAAACGGTTTTTGGCCGGGTTTGATGTGGCTGATGTATGTTGGCACAAAAGATGAGCAATATCGCAAAACAGCAGAACACGCGGAAGAACTCCTGGATGAAGCCTTTGAAGATTATGACCACCTGAATCACGATGTAGGTTTTATGTGGCATATCTCGGCAGGGGTCAACTACCGTTTGTTTGGCGGACATAAATCTAAGGTACGTGCAATGCATGCTGCTGATATTCTTGCTGCGCGATTTAATTCTTCCGGCAAATTTATCCGAGCTTGGAACGGAGATTTGTTTGGCAGGGTTATTATCGACTGTATGATGAATATTCCTTTGCTCTATTGGGCTTCTCATGAAACAGGTGACCCACGTTACAAATATGTTGCAATGAGTCATGCGGACACAACCCTGAAAACGCATTTGCGTGCGGATGGATCCGTTCATCATATTGTAGACCTTGATATTGTGACAGGTGAACCTGTGGAAGCGTTTGGCGGACAGGGGTATGAATTGGGCTCCGCATGGTCTCGCGGACAGAGTTGGGCGCTGTACGGATATATTCTCAGCTATATTCATACGCAAAAGCAAGTATATTTGGATGCGGCAAAGCGTGTAGCGCATTACTTTATTGCCAACACTGCTGAATATGGTGTGCCGCTATGCGACTTTCGTGCGCCACAGGAGCCTGTTATTTATGATACTACGGCAGGCGCCTGTGCTGCTTGTGGTTTGATAGAAATTGCCAAAAATGTACCAGAGCATGAACAGCACTTATACATGAAAGCGGCCTTGCGTATCTTAAAGGCTTTGGAAAAAGATTTCTGCGATTGGAGCGACAAAGAGGACTCCATTTTGCAAAAAGGAACAGAGGCGTATCATTCCCCGGACAGCAGCAAGCATATTCCGATTATTTACGGTGATTATTTCTTCACGGAGGCAATTTATAAGCTGAAAGGATTTGATATGCTGTTTTGGTGATGATTTTGGAAAAGCGCGTAGAAAATAATCAGACAAAGAGGAGAAAAACAAGATGATAATGGATATCAATAAAATAGAACTAACGGTAACGGAAAAAGGGGGTGCCCAAAACACGGAAATTATAAATACATACCGTGAAAACGGCGTTGCGGTATTTCGCTTGAAATTCACATATGAGGGTATCGTTCACCCTGAAATGGTATCGTTAAACTTTAAAGCGCCTTGTATAGATGTGTTTTCGGTATGGAGTCCGCTTCACGTTGACGAGCGTAATATTATGCCTGTTTGGAAAGGAAATAAAGCGATTTCCAGAGCAGGGGAGGGTGCTCCTGTTCAGACGGCGATTAGCCGCTCGGGGAAAAATCGAATGACAGTTGCACTGTCGGATCCCAAAACGCCTGTGCAGTTTCGTATGGGCGTGAATGAATCGGATGTTGTTATTAATTGTTCTATTGATATATTTACACTCCCGGTTGGGCAACTGCATTCGTACGAGGCAGACCTTCGGATTGATTTGAGGGATATTCCATACTACCAAGCGATTGCAGATGTGAGAAAATGGTGGAGCGAATACGGATATGCAAGCGCCTATGTTCCCGAGGTTGCAAAATATCCTATGTATTCTACATGGTATAGTTTTCATCAGGATTTGAATGCGGACGAGATTGTGGAACAATGTAGAATCGCGAAAACATTTGGCTGTCGTGCGGTTCTTATAGACGACGGCTGGCAGACCGATGATTGTTCCTGTGTATATTCATACTGCGGCGATTGGCAGATATCAAAAAAGAAAGTTGGGGATATGAAGCAGCTAATCAAAAGGATACATGATTTGGATATGAAAGTCATTTTGTGGTATTCTGTACCGTTTGTGGGTAGAAATTCCGAGGCGTGGAAACAGTTTGAAAATTGTTTTCTGGATAATCCGGAAGGAAAAGAGTGGTGTTGCCTTGACCCGAGGTTTCCGCGCGTCAGAGAATATCTGATTGGCTTATACATAAGAGCCGCGTCGGAATGGAAGTTAGATGGATTTAAGCTTGATTTTATCGATAGATTTAGTCTGACGGAGTATTCCTTGCACAAAAGCGGAAACGGGAGAGATTTTGATTCTCTGGAAGACGCTATAGAAAAATTGCTGTATGATACGATGACGAAATTGCGGGAAATCAATCCTGATATTTTAATTGAATTCAGACAGAAATATATGGGACCGTTGATGCAGACATACGGAAACATGCTGAGAGTATCCGATTGTCCGGCAGATGGTCTGAAAAATCGTATCGGTATGGTGGATTTGCGTATGCTTTCGGGAAACACAGCAGTACATTCGGATATGCTCGAATGGAATTATGAGGATACACCGGAAAATGCTGCACAGCAGATGATTAGTATTTTATATACAGTACCGCAGATTTCGGTGCGGCTGGAAAAAATAAATGAGAAACATAAAAAAATGCTTGCGTTTTATCTTAAGTTCTGGTGTGAGTATCGAGATGTTTTACTCAGTGAAAATTTCGAAGCGGCCGCGCCGTGGGCGAATTATTCATCTGTTTGTACGCAAAAGAATGGGACAATGATTATTACGGCGTATGAGAATCAAGTGGTTGAGCCAAAAGAAAACGCAGAAAAGTTAATTTTAGTGAACGGATTGGGAAAACGCGGAATCATTTTGAAAGATGCGGAGCGTTGGGGCGGCAAAAAGTGTGTTATTTTTGACTGTATGGGCAATGTTGCCCAAAAGTTTGATTTACCGAAAGATCGTTTGTTGATTGAACTTGCCGTTCCAACGTCAGGGATTGCATGTATTACGGAAGCGCCCAATTCACTATTGCAATAAATATTGAGACGAGAAAACGGATGCTTTTGTGGCGCCGGCGGCAATACGCTGTATTCGCTGCCGGTACCCGAAACGTTGTTTTGGAGGTTTGTCGGATTGGAGCATTTTGCATTTGTTAGGGATATCGTTATACTTAATTCCGTTGAAGAAATCGAAATACAAAAATGACTGTAAATCATCATAGATATCTCAAAATATTGCAGTAAGGGATATTTAACATGTCTGACACTTCCATGAGCATATCCATGACACATCTTATATAATTGCTTTATCTTCTGCAAGGTATCAGATTGTACATTGTTGGTTTCGCACATTAGATAATCAAAAATTCCGTTTATCGAATATCTGTTTTTTGTTTGAAGATTGTAAGCGTTTATGTTGTCAAGCCAACCATAATGAAGAAAGTGAACTTTGTTTTTAGATGGCTGATATTTTCTTTGGTTATATAAATTATTGAATTCCTCGGGATATTTTTGACTGCAACAAGATTGTTCAATTTCATACCCAATGAATGTCAAATAGGATTCTATGGCTTCAGGATGTTTTTGCAAAATAAGCGTTTTTATGTATAACTCAATCATTACGCGGCATATAGGATATGCATTACTGAAAAAATTGTTTTCCATCAAGGTTAAAGCAGATAAAGCGGTATTTATGATATCGCCGTAATGAACAGCTAAATCATTAGAACTGCTATGCAGCAATTCAATAGATTTCATGCACAGGGCAAATAGTTCATATGGTACAGGAAAATATAGAAATTCATCACCGGTTAACAGTTGCTTTTTTCGATAAAATGTGCTTCCGTATTGATGAAGTTTCATTTTTTCTATTGTTTTTTCAACCAACTGTTGTTGATAGGTTTCGTTTTTTTCATTGCCTGAGATTTCTTCTTTTGAGAGAAATATAGAATGATGACGATGTATTCCAATAATTATTCGGCATATATCATATTCAATGGTTTCCTCATTGCCTGTAACCACTGTTGAAAGATTAAAAATATTAGGATAGCATTCAAATAGCTGTAAGCCAAATTTGGCGATGACTCTATTTTTGATTTTTATTAAAAAGCTTCCGTTTATCCTGCTTTTGAAGGATTCTTTTAAAATTTGGTTAATCTCTTTATTGATTGTATTTGTATTAATTATTGGGTCGACTTGAGAAGTGATTAAATTTTTCATAGGAAATCTCCTTTCAGCGGTATAGTAAACACGGAGCATAAACAACGCTTTCACAGAGTGAGATGCTGCTTAACTTTATTTATAGCAAGCGTTGAATGCAGGATATATATTTGATTTTTTAGCATAAAATGTTATACTTTATATCAAAATTTCCACCAATTACGTTTTCTGTTTTGAAGAGGGCGGATATGGTCTATTTTTGTATATAAGACATAAATGACCTGAAATCGAACCATTTTAAATATAGAAAAAGGACTGCGACTTTGTATCAAAATTGCAGTCCTTTTTTGGCGGAGAAGGTGGGATTCGAACCCACGTGCCCTTGCGGACAAAACGATTTCGAGTCGTTCTCGTTATGACCTCTTCGATACTTCTCCATATTTTGCTTACAGCATATCATGATACCATAAAAGCAGAAAAAAAGCAAGATATAAATGAAAAAAAATTAAAATTTTGCTGGGAATTTGCCAAGAATCGGATAAATCTGTAAAATATGTTTGATTTCCTATGTAAATCGTGGTATAATAGTCACAAAGTGACTATTCATATAGGAAGTTCCTCGTCGGGATACGACTCGGAACCACCCCTGTGCGCAGGGGCGAAAAAGCGCCGCCGAATCGTTTCATCGCTTCGCTCGAAACCGGCGATGCACGAAAATTATACCAGTCCACTTTGTGTACATGGTATAATAAATGCATAACGACTATTATACCACGATTTACATATAATACTTTAAAATGCTATGACAGATATTTTATACGATAAAAAAGGGGCGAAAAAAATGGAGAAATTCTATATCACAACGGCAATTACGTATACCTCAAAAAAGCCGCATATCGGTAATACCTATGAAATTATTTTAACAGATGCGATTGCGCGGTTCAAAAAGCAGATGGGCTATGATGTATACTTCTTAACCGGAACGGATGAGCATGGGCAGAAAATTCAGCAGGTAGCGGAGGAAGCCGGTGTTACACCAAAGGAATATGTAGACGGTATTGCAGGTGAAATCAAAACCATTTGGGATATGATGAACTGTAAATATGACAAGTTTATCCGCACGACAGATGATTACCATGTAAAAGTCGTTCAGAAGATTTTCAAAAAACTCTATGACCAAGGCGATATCTATAAAGGAGAATATGAAGGACTTTATTGCGTACCATGCGAATCATTCTTCACGGAAACGCAGTTGGTAGACGGGTGCTGCCCTGACTGTGGTCGTCCGGTAGAAAAGACCAAAGAAGAAGCATATTTCTTTAAAATGAGCAAATATCAGGACAAGCTGATGCAATATATTGAAGAACACCCTGATTTTATTGTACCGGAGTCGCGTAAAAAAGAAATGGTCAACAATTTCTTGAAACCAGGTTTGCAGGATTTATGCGTATCCAGAACATCGTTTTCATGGGGAATTCCGGTGGAATTTGACCAGGGACATGTTATCTATGTTTGGATTGACGCGCTTTCCAACTATATCACGGCGCTGGGTTATGACCCCGACGGAAGCGGAGAAAACTATAAAAAATATTGGCCGGCAAATGTGCATGTGATTGGAAAGGATATTTTGCGGTTTCACACGATTTATTGGCCCATCATGTTGATGGCGCTGGGAGAACCGCTGCCGAAACAAATTTTTGGGCATCCGTGGCTGCTGTTTGGCGAGGATAAAATGAGCAAATCCAAAGGCAATGTTATCTATGCGGATGATTTGGCAAACCGCTTTGGCGTAGATGCTGTCCGGCATTATTTGCTCAGCGAAATGCCGTATGCACAGGACGGAACAATCACTTATGAAAATTTTATCACCCGCTACAATTCAGAACTTGCCAATACTTTAGGCAATCT
>Ga0137297_10520_pt2 | contig 27334 bp, 31 predicted proteins | sample RamsorincwithD2O_FD_97191 | JGI IMG/M metagenome (GOLD analysis project Ga0137297, IMG submission 97191) | Mouse cecal microbial communities from Vienna, Austria - Mucin amended with D2O | ecosystem: Host-associated > Mammals > Digestive system > Large intestine > Cecum | place: Austria: Vienna... | reverse complement strand
AGTGAAAAATTTCCGCCAGAAATAGTTGTAGAAATATTGAATCAGTATCTAACGCTTATATCAGAATGTATTTTGAAATACAATGGGACGCTGGATAAGTATGTCGGGGATGCTGTTATGGCATTTTGGGGTGCGCCATTGCCGCAGGATGATTATGTTTTAAATTCTGCGAAAGCTGCAATGGATATGGCTTTAGGGGCAAAAGAATTATCAGAAAAACTGGAAAAGAAGTACGGACAAAAATTAGCATTTGGCATAGGGATAAATCTTGGGAAGGCTGTTGTCGGCAACATTGGCTCTCCTAGAAGAATGGATTATACAGCGATTGGTGATACAGTAAATACAGCAGCCAGGCTTGAAGCTAATGCGCCTGGGGAAACAATTTATATTTCAAAAGCTGTAGCGGATTACTTAAATGGAAGGATCATAGCAACACCGCTTGCGAATCCGCCTAAGCTAAAAGGGAAAAAGGATGGCTTTGAGATATTGACACTGGATAAGATTTTGTGAGGTGAGCGTATCGTGAAGGATTGGGAGATTTCAGTATGGGGTGTGCGTGGCTCTGCGCCTGCCCCTTCAAAGGAATATATGGAATATGGTGGGAATACTTCTTGTTTTTCAGTAAAAAGAGAAAATCATGTAATTATATTTGATATGGGAACAGGGCTTACGGTACTTGGCAGGGAGTTGATAAAGCAAAAAATTATGCGTTTTGATATTCTTCTTAGCCATTTGCATATAGATCACTTATTAGGATTATTTTCATTTCAGCCGCTTTTTTGCCCTGAAATAGAAATACATTTATATGGAAGAATTGGCTTGGAAGAAAATATAAAGCGGCTTCTTTCTCCGCCTTGGTATCCTTTGAGAGTAGAGGAGTTTTCTGCAAAAATTTATTTCCATGAAATAGAACCAGAAAAGAGATTCCATCTTGGCAAGTTTATAGTGTCTACAATAAAGGGCAACCATCCAGACGGAAGCATTTTATACCGATTGGATGGTGATGGAAAGAGTTTTGTCTATGCGCTAGATTGTGAATGTGACAAAGAAACTTTTTTACGGCTTTCAAAATTTGCTTATGGAAGTGATTTGACGGTCTGGGATTCCTATTTCATAGAAGAAGATTTCAAAAAAGGATGGGGACATTCCACATGGAAACAAGGGATTGAAATTGCCCATGAAGCAGATATAGAGCATATATTGATGGCTCATTATAACAGTGAATATACAGATTCTTTTTTGTATGAACAGGAAAAAATTGCCTGTGAAGATAGAATCTGTATCTTTTCAAAGGAAGGAATGAGGTTAAGGATATGACTGAAGATGAAGTCAAAAAAATATTAAATGTAGGAGTGTTGCTTTCATGCGAAAGAAGCATAAATAAACTTTTGGAAAAAATCCTTATTTCTGTAATGGAAATTTCCCATTGTGACGCAGGAACGCTATATCTTTTGGAAGAGGAAGAATTGCATTTTGTTATTATGCGTAACAATACAATGAAAACCTATTCAGGCGGTGACGGCAGGCGTCCAGACATTCCGCCAGTCGGGTTATCAAGGGAGAATGTGTGCGCTCTGGCTCTGATGGATGGAAGGACAATCAATATAGCAGATGTAAGGAATTGCAGTGAATATAATCTGTCAGGCTCAGTGAAATATGATTCCATGACAGGCTATTACACAAAATCAATGATTACAGTACCCATGCAAAACCGCCAAGGCGAAAAATTAGGAGTTTTACAGCTTTTAAATGCTATGGACGTGGATGGGAATATCTGTCCATTTCCTGATGAAATGGCTCTTGTGTTACAGTCAGTCGCTTCACAGGCGGCAATTACAATTCAGAATGTCAGATATATTGATGAAATCAAAGAATTATTCCATTCTTTTGTGCGTGTTTTTGCCTCCGCTATAGATGAGCGCAGTCCTTATAATGGCAATCATACAAAGCATATGACAGTCTATGGGGAGAAGTTTATAGACTATCTAAACGTTAAGGCACAAGAAGAAGGGAAGGAAATGCCTTTTGATTCCGTTCATCGGGAAGAACTTATCATGAGTATTTGGCTTCATGATGTTGGGAAACTTGTGATTCCTCTTGAAATCATGGATAAACCAACAAGGCTTCTGCCAGAACAGCACAGTGAATTTTTACATAGAATGGAAGTCCTGCGGCTACTTAGTGAAATTGATTCATTGTCTGGGAAATGTGGAAATCTGGATGGCTTAATAAATGATATAAATAAAGCAGAGGAACTTGTGGAATCCGTAAATGATGCAAAGCATTATGTTACGGATGAGGACATAAAAGCCCTAAAACAGCTTACAAAACGTACCTGCACAGATAAAAATGGCAAGGTAAGACATTGGCTTACAGAAGATGAATACAAAATGCTCTCCATCCGCAAAGGCACGTTGTCGGACGAAGAACGTAAAATCATGGAGTCCCATGTTGTGCTGACGGATAAGCTGCTTTCCCAGATTCAATTTAGCAAAGAATTATCCCATGTCAGGGAATGGGCTTCTGCCCACCATGAATATTTAAGCGGTGACGGGTATCCGAAGCATTTGTCAGGTATGGAGATTTCTATGGAAGTGCGCATACTTACTATTTTGGATATATTTGACGCATTAACGGCAGATGACAGACCATATAAGCCAGGGATGCCAATCGAAAGGGCATTGTCTGTTTTAAAAGATATGGCAGAAAAGGAAGGGAAATTAGATAAGGCACTGACGGATTCATTTATAAAGAGCCGTTGTTGGGAAACTTAATCTGGACTGGAGAGGATAGCATGAAGAAGAAATTGTTTCGGGGAAATCTGTTTTTATTACTGATATTAGTAATGCTGCTTAGTGCGTCATGTGGAAAGAACAAATATACTACAATGAAACTGATAAAAACAGATGGGGAAGTTGGCGTGGAAAATGAAGAAGGAAAGTCTGTTGATCTGATTGAGAACCTTGGGTTATACAGTGGCTATGGCATAGGCACACAGAAAAAAAGTTTTGCGTGGATTGATCTTGATGATACAAAACTAACCAAAATGGACGAAAAAAGCGATGTTGACATCAAAAAAGATGGCAAGAAATTAGAACTGGTCGTAAATTCTGGAGGGTTGTTTTTCAATGTAACAAAACCGCTGGAAGATGATGAAAGTATGGATATTCGCACTTCTACAACAATCTGTGGTATTCGTGGCACTTGTGGATGGGTAGAAGCTCATGGTGATACTACCTATGTCGGCTTGTTTGATGGGAAAGTGGAATGTACTGTTACAGCAGATGGAAAAGAAGAAACTGTTAGAGTAAATGCAAAAGAAATCCTTATTGTGAAAAAGGATGGCGATCATGTTACCTATGAAGTGAAGAAACTTACATATAAAGATGTGCCAGAATTTGTGCAGGTAGAAATAGCGGATGAGCCTTTTGCATTGGAAGAGGAATCTTATGCTGTAGAGGATTTTCTTGGCGTATATTCCAATTCAGACGGTGAATATGCAAGAGAGGTAGAGTTGGGATTAGATGATGATGGCGCATTATATTTCCGTCATGGAAACAGCATAAACCAGTCATATTCTTCCTATGAGGTAGATGGCAATATAATAACAGGTACTTATCAGGATTATTATACATCTGAAACATTTACAGATACATTTACTTTAAATGAGGATGGTAGTCTAACAGCTGAACTTAGTGATGAAAGATACAGTTCTATGAATATGACTTTTGACTTTGAAAGGGAAATATCAGAGCAGGAAGAAAGGTCGGATGTTGTAGATATTAATGATTATATAGGCACATTCATGAATGGAGAGGACAGTGGGGCAGGAAGGCTTACAATCTCTGAAATTGATCCTCAATCGGTAAATGTACGTTTTGAAGCATCTGGGGATTTTGGAACTAAAAATGGTGTTTCTATTGTATTTGAAGAAACTGGCTATTCTTTTGAAAATGGGATTTATATTGATGTGTCAGGGAAAAGAGTGGAATTTACAAAAGGAACGAAGCACGATGGGACGTATGTTTTGGATGTTCCAGAGCCTTTAAAACAGGAGTGGAATCTTCTTGAGAGTGTTTACGAGAAGGAATATTCTTTAATGGATACTGTTCCAGAGGAAACATCGGAAATTGATAGGTTTCTTGGTACTTATACAAAAGATTTTGGAAGCTATAAAGAAGCATTGATTTTAACAGTTCGAGAAGATGGATTGTTATATTGGAATGCAGGAAACAGCTATCATGGCGGATGGATGGGTGATCGTTATACAGAGTATTCTATCAATGGGGATGAGTTGAAAGCTACAAATGAAGGTGGAACAGATACGTTTATCTTAGATGCCGATGGCTCTATTACAGCAACATTTTCAGCTTTAGATTTTTATAATGGAGTCTATGAACGAAACGATGGATATGACGAAACAGAAGAATATCCAGGAGGATACCCCTAAATAATCTGAAGTACAAAACAGAGGAGAAAAGGAATGAGAAAAATCTTGACAATGGTTTATGGGCATTTTGGACGATTGCAGCAAATAAACAAAACAGCAAGAGATGATTCTTCTTAAAGAGCATTTAAACCTTATGCAAATGCCATAGCAAAAATGTTAGATAGAAAGCGTTTAAAGAAATAATATTAAGAACAGCTGGAAAATTTATACAGCAAATAGTCAGCAAAAAGTCAAAAATTTGCGTATAAAAATTTTATGTTATACAATTAAAAAGTAAAACAATTTGATAAGGGGAAATACATATGAATAAAGAATTATTCAAAAACTTATAAATGCAGACAGAATCTGTAAACAGACAAATGTACACTATCAGGAAGCTGTTAAGCTGGAGCAACAGGATATGGAACAGCAGGCGAGTACAAAAAATCAGCTAAAATAAAAGGAATTATCGCTGGTGTTGCTGCTTGGTTTGTTATTGGCTCGATTGGAAATGTATTGGTTTCTTTATTGGGAAATATTGCAATTTTTGTCATGATGGTAAATAGTATAAGCCAATTTGGTGGACTAGCTTTAGGAATTATCCTTGGATATAGCATATACAAAAAAGGACAAGGTGAATTTAAGGCTGAATCAGCTAAAAGACAAAAAGCTATAGAAAAAGAAAAAGCTGCCGCACAGCAGATTTTTGACAACAATGTAAATGATCTTGCTTTTCTTCCTGTTGATTATTGGTATCCTCTTGCCACAGAGTACCTTGTAAAAGTAGTCCAAGCAGATAGGGCAAATACCTTAGCAGAAGCCCTGTCAATGTTTGACGAGCAGTTACACCGCTAGAAGATTGAAGAAGCAAACGCTGAGATTGTCGCACAGCAAAAGGCTCAGACAGCAAACTTAAACAGCATCAGAAAGAGCAGTAAAGTAAGCGCTATTGCTAATACAGCAAACGCTATTGTAAATATTTCAAGTAAACTATAATTTATCAAAAAACAAAGGAGAATGATATACATGAAAAAAATATTATTGATGCTTGCAGTAGGAATTGCAAGCGTAGGATTATTAACGGGCTGTGGCGGTTCATCATCAATCAATTTAACAGATTATGCAACTGTAAATTTTGATGGGATAGATGGGAAAGGCACAGCAACTGTAAACTATGATTTGACACAGCTTGAAAAAGATTTTGTGGGTGATGACGATGGGAACATTTCCCAAGAAGAAGCACAGGAATTAGTGAATTTTGCATCTTTTGAAATGTCAATCAAATGGGAGCTGGATAAACAAGAAGCCCTCTCAAATGGAGATAAAGTAAAACTCACTGTTACATATAACGAGGATTCAGCAAAAGAACAGAAGATAAAGATTAAAGGCGGCACAACAAAAGAATTTGAAGTGTCTGGACTGAAAGAGCCTATTACTTTAGATGCATTTGCTCCAGAAATTTTTGATACGGATACTGGTGTCAAAATAAGTTATGAAGGCATATCCCCTATGGCAAGTATAGTTATTGAAAATGGATGTGGGGATGGACAGGCGCAGCGTTTTGTGGAGTATGTGCCTGATAAAACATATGAAATAAGCAATGGAGATACTATCACTATTACAGCAAGCCTTACTGAACAAGCTATTAAAGAAGGGTATGTGCTTAAAGAGGAACAGACACAAATTACAGTAGAAGGATTAGAAAGCTATGTATTAAATCTTTCAGAATTAAATGAAGGAGACAGAAACAATGTCGAAACAAAATTAAATGATTTATTCAAAGATACAACAAGCGACTGGATTAGCTTTCTTGTAGAAGATCAGAATATAAGCCTTTCGCCTGACTCTGAGTGTTCTTATGGAGAAATAAAGTTTCTGAATGAAGAATCTAAATTTTATAAAGACAGGCAGGCATTAGTTATACCTTTTACTGTGGATATTAAAGACGCTAAATTTAATTGGTGGGGTACTGATTATTATGAAGAACCACTTGTAAAAAGCTTCAACGATGTAGCTGGATATTTTACAATTTATAATCTTAAAACTACTGCATCTGGAGAAGTTATTGATGACGAAATGACATCTGAAATAAGTGCACTCTATGCGAATAAAGAGGAGCTGGATAGAGAGATAAGGGAATCATTTGAGTAGGAAATCATTTCTTGTCAATAAAAATCTGATAATGTATATTTAGATGTGATGAAGCCATAGGACAGGTCTAAGAAATGACTTTTTCCTATGGCTTTTTGCTACATGAAATACATGATTGTATAAATCACACCTATGATAAAGCCAAGAATAAAGAAAAATAAAGGAAACAAGTATTTTTTTAATGATTGCCATAGCGAAGGCTTGGGAGCTGGTGAAGCAAGATTGCCTTGTGTTTCATGATTAGTGCTATCATGAACAGGCTTGCCAGAAATACCAATCGGCAAGCCCGTTGATGGATCTATTTTTCCTTTTTTGAGTTTTTCTTTCTTAGGTGGTCTGACAGGCTCCCTGCTATCAGGCGACCTGAGATCTTCACCTGTTATTGGGTCAAATGCCAGTTTAGATTGTTCAAAATATTCATAGACAGGCTTGGCGTTTGCGGTATTAAATCCTTGTAATCTTCTGCTTGCCCAAAGGTAAGCATCGTCATGGTGGTCTATGTATACTAAAAGCACAGTATTCCCCGATTGCGTGAATATTGCCCTGAAATCCTGAGTTACTCTGGCACTTTTAAAATCAAGTTTTGTATTGAGCTTTTCGACTTTCAGGCTGTCGCTTCTTAGGCTTCTTTGCATTAGTCTGATAGTTTCAAGTGATTTTTTCTGTATTTTCTTATCCAATCTTGAAAATGCGTCTATATATGTATCGGAACAGACGATGTTCGTTGCCATGTATATCCTCCCTTTAATCTATGACGTTCATTAAAATATCTATCGTAATCTCTTCTTTAACTTTATCCGTAATGGTCAGCAGGTAAGCATTATCGCTTTTCTTTATAGTAACGCCATCTATAGGTGCAGCCAATTCAAAAGAAAAGTGTCTTGCGAATAGAGTATATGTACCCCAAATGATTCCTTTGATAGTATCTTCTCCAATACCATTATAAAGCCTTTTGCCTTTAGATGTTGTTACGGAGTAAGACAGGAATCCTCTATTTAAGCAGTTAGGAATAATATGCAATTTGATTTTTGGAATACTTTCTAAGTATTTTATTTTCTCTTGGCTGGCTCTGATTGCTCCTTTTAAGCGGTTGTTTTCTTCTTTAAGCAGTTGAAAAGTAATCATGTAGGTTTCATACAATTTTCTTTTTATTTCCTCGTACTGTAAGAGCATATCGTCATGGTGCATATGAGGGTTAATGTCCAGATCAGTTCGTTCGAGGTCATAAGAGCTTATATAGAAACGGCTGGCTTTCTTTTCTGCCAGAGCCTTTGCTTCGTCAAATAGCTTTTTTGCTTTTTCATTATGATAGAGATAGCTTTTGCTCAGTCCAGAGAGTTCGCAGACTCTGGGAGCAGTGATCAGTTCGTCATTATGTATCATATCCTCCAAGACAGTTTTTAAGGTGTTGTATTTTTCTTGAATGATCTTCTGTCTGGCTTCTAACATAGGAGAAGTATTTCTTTCGTGGTCTTTTGGCATGGGCGTTCCCTCTCTCTGTTCGTTGATATGTCTATTTTACATTAATTTTTAGATTGGGGAAAGATGTTTTCAGTCTATATGAGGCATGAATTTATTCTGGTGGAAATAGACTGGCAGAATGATTTAAGAAAGTGGGCTTGGAGGAGTGGTATTTTAGCTATTAAAAAAATGCCTTCATTCCTAGATATTTACTTACTTTATACAGAGTTCACAGGGTTTACCATATCTCTTTTTACAGCCATTTTGTACAGAATAAACAGAGTTTTATCACTAAAAAGTATTCCTTATATGTCGGGAGGTACATACCGCCCCATTTCGGGGAAGTGAACCTTACGCCGGAGGAACTGGAAGCCCTGCGGAAGAAAGAGGAACGCAAGGACAAGCTGCACCAGGCATATCTCCGTCGCAAGGCCAATGGGACACAGAAACGGTATGAGGAAAAAATTAAAGCAAAGAAAAAGGCTGAAATCGAGGCGAAGAAAGCCGCTATCCATGCCGAGGATATGGAAAAAGGCGTGTTTATCCCGGCCAGCAGCCTGCCAAAGAAAGAACCCCAAAAAGCACCAGTACCGGACAGAGCCGCTATGTAGGCGGCTGGCATACCACAGAAAAGGCAAGGAGGCATACACATGAATGGACTGACTTATACAAAAGTTGGAGATTACTATCTCCCGAATCTGGTATTAAAAGAGCAGCCGGACACGCCAATCGGCAAGTATGGGCGCATGAGGCTCCGCTATCTGAAAGAACACCGGAAGGGGCTGTATACCAGCCTGCTCCTGACGGAAAAACTCTATCCTCATTTGTTGGAGATTGATGAGGCAGCCAATGAGCGAATGGATATTCTTATGCAGCAGCTGATGAAGGCCGCCGGTGTGACCGAGGAACTGAAAGCAGCCGACCAGATGAAATGGGTGGGGCTGGCTAATAACTGTAAGGCGCAGGCAGAGGAAATCATTCTGTATGAACTGATTTACAATTAAACAGGGAACAACAAAGAGAGGCAGAAGAAAGGTATCCTTCCGCCTTTCTTTGTCTGGCGCTGATAAAATCATGTTTCTGTATTATCCAGGCCGGAATTACTGTCATTTTTCTTCAGCGAAGAAATCCATGTTTCGATTGCCCTGGCAAGAATAAGCTGCTGCTGCAGAACTGCCATTCCGTTTTCAGGAACGTCCGGTATATTTTCCTTTGCAAGAAAGTTTTCTTCCAGATAGGATTTTAATTGCTTGATGTTGTTCTCAATATTCGCCAGACATACATTCTGTTTTTCTTGTGAGAGGCTGTCCAGGTTTACAATCACAGCATTAAAATCCAGATAGATATTGATGGACTTTGCGGCAATTTCCAGCATAAGTTTTTCAAATTCCTGCTCTCCCTGCCGGGTTAGAGAATAGACGGCTTTTTCCGGCATTTTTCCCTCTTTTTCAATACGGCTTTTAATGAATCCTTTTTCTTCCAGTTGAAGGACTTTTTTATAAATTGAGGGAGTGCTGATTTTTACCCATTTGGATATGTTACGGTACTCAACCAGTTTTTGAATATCGTAGGCGCTTAAAGATTCCCTTTTTAAAATTCCCAGTACAATTAGGTCGATGGTGGCCATATTCGCTCTCCTTTAACACTTGACAGATACTATAAATTATAGTAATATATTCTCTGTTGTGCAACTATTATAATTTATAGTAGTATAAACAATAGCATTAGTCAAGCGAAAGGAGAAAACGACATGAACGAGCAAAGCAAGAAAATGGAACTTCTGGGGGCTGTGCCAATACCAAAGGCTCTTTTGGCGCTGGGACTGCCAACCATGATAGGTATGCTGATTAACGCACTTTATAATCTGGCAGATACCTACTTTGTCGGTGGATTAGGTACAGATCAGATGGGGGCGGTTACGGTAGCTTTTCCTTTGGGGCAGATTATTGTCGGCTTGGGGCTGCTTTTCGGGAACGGGGCGGCGGCATATCTTTCCAGGCTGTTGGGGCGAGGGGAGAAAGATACCGCTGATAAGGTAGCCAGTACAGCTTTATACAGCAGCGTATTGATTGGAGCGATTGTTATTATAGGCTCCGTCATATTTCTGAAACCCATCTTGAATCAGATAGGCGCATTGGAAAGTGTTATGCCTTATGCGATTACCTATATAATTGATACATAAGTAAAGATTTTCAAATCCAGATATAATCATGGTTGGCATATCCCGTCAAAAGAGTTATGATTATATCGCCACTTATGTAGGAGGTTATATACCATGAGACAAGAAGCCATTTATGCCAGACAGTCCGTAGACAAAAAAGACAGTGTTTCCATTGAAGCCCAGATTGAGCAGTGCAGGGCCCTTGCCAAAACCCGGGAGCCGCTGATATTCCAGGACAAGGGATTTTCCGGCAAGAACACGGAGAGGCCGGATCTGAAACGGCTGTTTGAGGCAATCCGGGCCGGGCGGATCTCCACTGTGTACGTTTATAAGCTGGACCGGATCAGCCGTAACATTGTGGACTTCAACCAGCTTTACCAGACCATGGAGGCATACGGCACCGAGTTTGTCTCTGTCAATGAGAAGTTTGACACCTCAAGCGTCATGGGAAGGGCCATGATGCAGATTATCGCCGTGTTCGCACAAATGGAACGGGAAACCATCCAGCAGAGAGTCAAGGACAACTACTACTACCGGATTACAGACGGCAGGTGGGCCGGAGGGCCGGCGCCTTACGGATATAAAAACGCGAGGACGGAGAACAACGTTCCCACCCTGAAGCCGGTCCCGGAGGAACTGAACCTTGTAAGGGCTGCTTTCTCCTTGTATGACGGGACCGCCCACCTCTCCCTTTCCTCCCTCTGTACCTGGCTGTATAACCAGGGCTACCGGACACGCAAGGGAGGAAAGTTTGTATCCTGCACCCTCTCCCGGATCATGCAGAACCCGGTCTATGTCCAGGCTGACCAGAAATTATATAAATATTTCCAGACAAAAAAGATTAAGTTCCTTAATGAGCAGGAGGAATGGGATGGTTCCACTTCCTGCTGTATCGTGGCGAAGAAGAAAGGAAATTCCTCCCTGAGCAAATATGAGGACATGAAAGAACAGTCGGTTTACCTCACCAACATTCCCGGCATTGTCCCAAGCCACTTATACATATCCGTCCAGAGCCGCCTAAAAAAGAACGAGCAGTTCAAACGCGCCAATTCTCCCTCAGCCCTGGAAGAATTAGCCGGAAAACTGAAATGCGCCAGTTGCGGCCATACAATCAAATCCTACAGCCAGAGCACCAACATGAGGCCATACTTAAGCTGCCCTGGGAGGGCCACCCACAAAATATGCGGTGAAAGCTACCGGAAAGTGAATTTTGAAACCCTCCAGGAGCAGATAGGCAGGGAGATTCAGGGATACCTGGATTCCATTGAGGGCAGGGAACGGCAGAAGCAGGAAGAAAACCGGAAGCTGGAAACCCGGAAGGAGGAATTAAAAAGGGAACTGGACAACCTGATCGCCCTGGCGGCAAAAGGAGGGCTTACCGCCGAGGTACTCCAGGCAGCTATTGAGGAAAGGCAGACAGAAATCAACGGGATTGAGTTAAAGGTGCAGATGAACACGTCCGCAGTGGACTTCCTCAAAGTGAACCTGGAAAACAATTCCGAACTGAATTTTTACCACGGGCCGCAGGAGCATATTGAGTATGGGCTGCTCCTTATGGAACAGAAAAAGGAACTTGTAAAACTTCTGATTGATAAAATCACCCTCCATTCAGACGGAGCCTATGAAATTGAATGGAGCCTTTAAAATCCTGATAAAACATGACAAAAGCCGGGAGCGCATCCCGGCTTTTCATATATCCTGATTTATGTATCTTTATCCCTCAAAGGCCGCCAGAGCCTTAATCGCATTTATAAAGGAATATCCCTCATAACGCACCAGATAGCCAATCCCGTCATCCGTTTCGTCCGTGGAGTGGCGGGTGTATTTATAAATGGATTTTCCGTCCCGTTCCTCCTTCCGGTAAAAGGTAAGGCTGTCATGCTCCACGCTCCGCCAGCAGACAAAGCCGGGCTTGTCCGGGTGGTCCGAAAACCTCACGCTCCTTGGATGCCTTGCCTTTAAGTAGCTGACTAAATCGGCCTCTTTCGCTTTTCTCTTTAAATCTTCTCCTATCCTCTCATAACTCATATGGTTCCTGTCCCTTTCTTACGTTTTATAGTCTGTAAACAGTATGTAAGTTTTGGGCTTTTTGGCGAATGAGAAATTATAAAGAAAATATAAACTTTTTCAATCAGCAGTTTATAAAAAATTTATAGATTAAGGAGAAAATTTCCGTCCCAACCGGATCAGGTCTTACATACTGACTGTAGAGGAAAAACCTTTCCTGGAAGGTGTGCCGCATTTTGGAGAGTTTTGGCGGCAGCAGACAACTGAATACCTATGGCCGGTCGCTGACGGACGGAGCCATGAAAAGGGAGGCAGTCAGGCGTGCCCATGCCGCCACATGGGAGTGTTGTATGACAGAGGGCAGCCCGGTCATACGGCTATCTGGGTAACGTGACAGTATAAACAGTAATTCGTGGGTGAGCACCATTAAAGAAAGCAGCTCCCGGCCAGTCGGCCAGTGCAGGTCAGGAGACCCGGCATAGAAGGTCCCTGCACGATACCGGCCCGTGTCATGTGGCAAAGGTTTTACAGCCATTGTCTAGGTACATCTATGCCCTTGTACCGACATACAGAAATGTAGCCGCGGGTCAAAAACCGGAGACGGGACCCGCGGGATTAAAAGTAAAAGGTAAGGTCCGGTTCTGGGCCGCGTATCGGCTGCGTGCGCGGCGGGACATGATTGCGGGAGCAGTAATGCTCATGCGGCAGGACAGAACAACGCCGCTTGTAACAGCCGCTTTTATGGACTTATGCTTCTGCTGGCTAAGGACATTTGCACCCAAAGCACAGCACCTCTTTATCTCATGAAATCCTTATGAACTCTTTTATTCTGATTACTTCTGAATCACCTTATGAATGGATTACCTTATGCGGCGGAATCCCTTATGAATGGATTACCTTGTGAAATCCCAATGATTCTATCCCTTATGGAACAATCCTTGTGAACCGAAATCCCAATGATTAAAAACCTTGTGATAAATCCCTTATGAATGGAAACCTAATGAATGCTCTCTTATGAAGCACTTCCCTATGAACCGAAAACCCAATGGATAAAAACCTTATAAAAAGCCCTATGAAATGGAATCCCTAAGAATCCTCATACAGAAAACCGTTACACCGTTTCGCCTGGTTTTGTCATAAAGATCACTTCGTGATTCCCAGTGAATCAAGGTAAATGAAAATCACACCTACAGCTTTCCATGAATCAGAAATGCAGCACACAATCCCGTTTTTTCCTTACTATGATTCAAAAGGCTCCGCGGCACCAGGAAATCAAAAGGCTCTTAAACGTTCCATAAAGCCATAGGGAATCCTTACCATAAGGACATGAGGAAAACTGTTTCATAGGGATCACAGTGGGCAGCCGTTCCATAAGGTACATAAGGAAAACCACTCATAAGAAACCCAAAAGGATACCATTCACAAGGTATCTGTTTCATAAGGAAGCTCCCAAAGGCAATCCATAAGGTTACGTTCCATAAGGTCATAGATTCCAGGTAATGTATAAGGGTAGGAACTCCTTTTTAACCCTTTTTCTCCCACCCTTCTGACATACTATAGGTAAGGAATCAGACTTACAAAGGAGGCATCCCTTATGCGTAAATTCTTATGTTTTTATATCCTCACAGAAAGAGAAATGGATCAGATCCAGTGTGAAATAGACGAATACCAGAAGTACAAATTTCTGGCAGAGATTCCAGAGGAGGAGCCGTACCATGAAGAAAATCCTGCCACTGATTTATAACTTCCTTGGATTCACCGGCCTTTGGCTGGCTCCAATTCTGTATTTTATCACCAGAAGGACATTTCCAGACGCAGAAACAAAACATATCCTTGCATTGTGCGCTGCCGTGGCCGCCTGGGCTATATTCAATAACTTTTGGAGCGTGGTATGTGAGGGAAAGCCTTTTTCCGAAATTAACATCGGTGACGGTCTCATACCGGAAACCGGGCTAAAAAAGGAATCACCGCTGAAGCGTTCCGCCATGTACCCGAAAGTACCGGCTGAACTTCTTTCCAGGAAGCCGGAGGGAATCATTTTAGGGAAATACAAAAACCGTTATGTCCGGTTTCCTCTTAAGGACATTTACCACGCTTGTATTATTGGAGGCACTGGTTCCGGGAAAAGTTCAACGGTCCTTTTGGATTCCCTGCTTTGTAACTTTGCCAGCGGGAAAAACGCTTTCAACTGTTTTGTGATTGACATTAAAGGAGAACTCCACGAGAAGGCAACCTATGCCCTCTCGGAACATGTCCTTGTGGTTGACCCTGCGGACCGTTCCTCATTTGGCTGGGACGTTTACTACCGGCTCCACAATAATCCAGATGACGATCTTATCATAGAAGCCATTGAGGAAATCGCCCAGGCCCTCATTATCAGCACCAATCCCAAGGATTCCTTTTTTGTGGAGAACGCAAGGTCCATGTTTACCGGGCTTTTAGTTTATTACTTTCAGCAGGGAGAAACGTTCATTGATTCCGTCAGCAAGATTCTGGAATCGGAAATGAAATCCCTGATTGCCGAAATCGTTAAAGACAGTGAACCCTCTGACCTCTGCTATAAATACCTGGCGAAGTTTGCGGGCAAGGATGCGGAGAGCGTGGAGGACTGTATGGTGGAAATGACTACTTCCCTTTCTGTTTTCTCTAAAAGCGACATAAAATTCTGTTTCCGTGACAACTTCCAGAAAGCCAGCCCATACTCATTCCGGGAGGATAAATCCGTGTTCCTTGCCATACCGGAGCATATGCTGGAATCTTATAAAGCAGTTATGAGGCTGTGCACAGTCCAGACGCTGAAAGAGCTGGAGCGCCGGTCAGAGAAAGAGGAAAAACCCTTGCTTTTTATTCTGGATGAGTTCGCCCGGATTGGACGTGTGGAGGGAATCTTTAACGCCCTTGCCACTTTAAAAAGCAAAAAGGTCATGGTCATGCTGGCCTTCCAGTCCCTGGCACAGATCGAGGTCAATTACTCCAGGGAAGAAGCCAGGGTTCTGACGGACAACTGCCGCTTAAAAATCATTTGCGAATCCAGTGACCCGGACAGCAGTAAATCCGTAACCGCCTGGGCAGGGAAGTACCGGGATAAAAAGGAAACCTTAAATGGAGGGAAGAACCGGCACAAAAGTTATTCTTATGAGGATAAGGACATTGTGGAGACAAACGACTTAATCACCCTCACAAAGAAGAAGGAAGTGATTCTGATTATCTCCGGCACTGGATATTTGAGGGTGAAAAAGTGCTATTACTTTTTAGACGAAACAATAAAGAAGCTGGCTGAAAAGGTCAGCAGCTATAACAGACAATTTGCGAGGTAAGATATGACATACACAGAAGAACAGAACCATTTTTTTGAAGAACTCTATTCTGCCCTGGATAGAGCGTTGAGACCGGAGGGAGCCAGCCTGGAGAGGGTGGACGTACCCAAAAACAACACGGTCCAGAAAGGGATCTCCATCCGGTTTGAAGGGCAGCCCATAAGCCCTGCCATTTATCCCAGCCGGTTCTTCAGGGATTTCCAGAACGGTGTTTCCGTAGAGGAAATTGTTTTCTACATAAAGGACGGGCTGGAGTCCCAGCGGATTACGGAAAACCGCATCATGGAACTGAACCAGGACAACGCACAGCATGATTTAAGGACGGCGGTAGCCAGCTATGAAGGAAACCGGGAATGGCTGAAGGACGTCCCTCATGAGCGGGTGGCGGACCTTGCCCTTTACGCAAAGTGGGATTTTGGCGGCGGGTATTCGGCAAAAGTAACGAATCCGCTGCTTGCCCACCTCCAGATGACAAAGGAAGAACTGCTAAGGACCGCCAAGGGCAACATGGCTATGCAGGCCCGCCTGCGGACCATGAAGGACGCTCTGATTGCCCGTGCGGTTCAGGAAGGGATGCCGGAGGAACTGACAGAGGAAATGAGGGACCAGCTCCCGTACATCCCGTTTTATGTCCTGAACGTGAACGGAGGGATTGACGGAGCCGCCCTGGTTGCGGACCCTTCTGTTATGAGGAAGGCCGGGCGGGATCTGGGAGAAGGCTTTTATATCCTTCCTTCTTCTGTCCATGAGGTGTTGATTGTCCCAAAATCAACCGGAGCAAAGCCGGAGGAATTAAGGGACATGGTATACCGGATCAACCGGCAGGACGTTCCCATTGAGGAACGTCTTTCCGATAACGTTTATGAGTTTGACGGGCATACCTTAACCCTGGCAGGACAGACGGAAACCCTGGAAAGGGAACTGCCGGGACTGGCAGCCATGCACCGCAAAAGATAACCAGGGAAGGAGCAGAGACTATGAATTTACAGAGAAAATTAGATTTTATAGAAGCATACAGAAACTACATACAACTGTCGGACAGAACGGAGGCAGGGATAGAGATTTCCGTCTGTCCTTCCTTTAAACCAGGCATAAGGCCGGAGGGATTCCATGACACAAAAGAGGTACACAGCCGTACAGAAGAAAAACCCGGAAGATAAATTAAAAGAACTGACGGACAAGCTGGAGGCCGGGATTAAAGAAGTCTTTTCTTCACGGAAGTATAAGGATTACTTAAAAGTCATGTCCCGGTTCCATGGCTACAGCTATAACAATACCATGCTCATTCTTTTACAGAAGCCGGATGCCCGTCTCCTGGCAGGATACAAAACCTGGCAGGGCATGGAACGGAACGTAAAGAAGGGAGAACACGGCATTTCCATTCTTGCGCCCAGCAAAAAGAGATTCACAAAATATATGGATAAGATTGACAAGGACACCAGGAAGCCGGTGCTGGACCAGGACGGGAACCCGGTGAAGGTGCCAAAAGAGATTGAGTACCTTACCTTCTATCCCACCACGATTTTTGACATCAGCCAGACGGAGGGAAAGCCGCTCCCGGTTATGGCGGAGGAACTGAATGGACAAGTGACGGATTATGGAATCATTATGGATTCCTTAAAAGAAACAGCGCCGGCTCCCATCCGGTTTGAATCCTGGGAGGAATCGAAGAAGGGATATTTCAGCCCTCTTTTAAACGAGATTGTGATTAAGTCCGGCATGAGTGAATTGCAGACGGTGAAAACCGGAATCCATGAAACGGCACACAGTATTTTGCATAGCGGGATAAACAATTTAAAGGATTCCGCAACCATGGAGACGGAGGCCGAAAGCATCGCTTTTATTGTCTGCTGTCACCTGGGACTGGATACATCAAGTTACAGTTTTCCTTATCTGGCGACATGGAGCAGCAGTAAGGAACTGCCGGAACTGAAAAGCTCCCTCTCCACAATCCAAAAGACCGCCCACAGCCTGATTGAGAAGCTGGACCAGGCGATTTCAAAACGCATCCGGGAACATTCCATAGAGGAGCAGGAGCTTTCCAGGGATACCAGAAATCCTGATATTTCTTTAGAGACAGTCCACCAGGAGCCGGAGATACCAGCTTTACCTGATACCCACAGACGAAGGAGGTAACACATGACAGAATTAGAAAAATTGCAGTTAAAGCACAGAGAAGAAGCAGCCCGGAAACGGGCAAAGTTAAAGGAGCGCAAAGCCAGGGCACACCGGCTCATTGAGAGAGGCGCTATCCTGGAAAGTGCAATCAATGAGGTCAAACCGGCTGACCGTTTCACAAATCAGGAAATAGAGAAGATTGTCTATTTCGCTGTCCTATCACCCTCAACCATCACTTTTATATCGGAGTTGGGACAGTAAATCCCTTCTCCATTTTATTGGGAAGGGCGCACTTATACCTGACCCTCCGGGCCAGGTGTGCGTTCTCCGAAGGCTCCTGCAGAGGGCGAAAACCATAGGGACAAAACCACAGGCCAAAAGCCCGGAACCGAACGAGCCACAGCAAAAAAACACAAGCCCAAAGACCCAAAACCAGAAGCCACACAAACCACAAAGGAGTTGAAGCCAGCCATGGCAATTTACCATCTTTCCGTCAAAATCATAGGCAGGAACAGCGGACGCTCTGCCGTTGCCGCGGCTGCCTACCGGAGCGGCGACACCCTCACCAATGAATGGGACGGGCTGACCCACGACTACAGCCGGAAAGGCTGGATAGAACACACGGAAATCCTTCTGCCGGAACACGCGCCGGAGGAATTTAAAAACAGATCAGCCCTATGGAACGCAGTGGAGAAGGCGGAGAAATCCGGCTCCGCCCAGCTTGCCAGGGAAATAGAAATCGCCCTTCCCAAAGAACTGAACCAGGCTGAACGTCTCTCCTTCATAAGGGATTTCATAGAAAAGAACTTTGTTTCCGCTGGAATGTGCGCCGACTTTGCGGTCCATAACCCGCCCGTCACCGACAGCCGGAACCGCCCGGTAGACCAGGCCGGGAATCCTACACGGGACAAGGACAAAATGATTTTCAGAAACCCTCACGTCCACATCATGCTCACCATGCGCCCTCTTGATAAGCAGGGCCGGTGGCAGGCAAAATCCCAGACCGCCTACCTTTGCAGGAAAAATAATGAGGAACGCTCTGTTCCGGTATCAGAGATTAAGCAGGCAGAAACAGACGGATGGCAGAAGCAATACCAGTACAAAGCAGGCAGGAAAAAGGTGTGGCTGACAAAAGAGGCGGCGGAAAAGAAAGGATTCACCCGCGTCTCCAAGCAGCCAAAAACCGAGAAGATCCAGAATCCAGTGACGGCACAGTGGAACAGCAAAGACGCTCTTTTCCAGTGGAGAAAATCGTGGGCGGAACTATGTAATGAACAGTTAAAAAGGAATGGTATTGAGGAACAGATCAGCCACCTTTCCTATGAAGCCCAGGGAATCAACAAGGTAGCCTCCGTCCATATGGGCGTTGAGGCGGTTCACGCAGAGAAGCGAGGGATTCCCACAGAACTGGGAGAACTGAACCGCCAGATCCAGAGGGATAATGAATTTTTAGCAGTCATGGAGGGACGGATTCGGGAGTGGGAACGCAGGGAAACAGAATCCCTTAACCGCACCGCCGCCCGTCTGGAAGGCATAAGGAGCCGCCACATAGCCGCCGCTTACCAGCAGCTTTGTCTCTCAATCAGTCTGGCAAAGGAGCAGGACAGCCTGGCAGCCCAGATGCGTGCAGCCGCAGCCATGGCGGAAACAGCGGAACACCTCATAAGGGCAATCGGCGCATTAAAGGAATCCCTGGACGTTTACCGGAAACAGCGGGAGGAAACGAACCCTTTCCAGAAGCAGAAACGGAAGGAACTGGAGGAAAAGGTTATGGCTGCGGAATACCAGATCCAGAACTTAAAAACCCGGCTGAATGAAGTCCGGTCCAGGCAGAGGGAAGTCAAAACCGCTCCGGTTTCCTCACCGGAAGCAGCCAGACAAAAGAAGGAACAGATTCAGTATCTGAAGGAGATTCAGTCCCAGGCTTACCGGGAGTTTTATACCCTGGTGAAGGAGAACAAGGAGAATATGAACCGTATCCGGGAGATCATTCAGGGCAGTCGGAAGGAGCATGACAGCCAGCTAAAGCAGAGATTAAAGGAGCATTACACGGAGGATTTCCAGGAAAGGATATTAGAGCAGGCCAGGGACAAGGCACCGGAGATTCCAGAAACGGAGGGAGCCAGCATCCAGAAGAATATTTCCCATAAGAGATAAAAACACATCCCATAAAGAACAAAAGCACCTCCCAGCCAGGTGCTTTTATCATAGGGATACCATATTAAAAGGTTCTTTTTGTCTTTAGCTCAAAATCCGGCTTTGTAACGTATTCCAGATAGGCGGGCCTGGCGGAATATTCCAGGAAAGCCCGGAAGCGTTCCTGACTGGAAGGAGCCTTTATCATGTCCAGCACCTTTTCTTTTGGAACCCATGCGGATTCCGGGTTTTCATCAGAGCCTCGCAGAGTGCCGGATTTTTCCGTACAGATAAAATCAAAAATAACCTTTGTCGGGACTTCCTTTACACCGCCATATCCGGGATAGGTTCCGGTATTGGAGGAAACACAAAACAGTTCTCCCACTTCCACACAGATGCCGGATTCCTCAAAAATCTCCCGTTTTACCGCGTCAATCAGATTCTCTCCCGCCTCAACTTCACCACCCGGAAGGACCCAGGAATCCTGGTAAGTGTTGACAAGTAAAACCTCACCCTTTTGGTTTAATACGACACCAGCCGCAGCAATAATATGAGTTGGCAGGAACTTTTCAGGGATATTCTTTTCCATGGCTGAACCCTCTTTCCTTATGGATTTTGTCTTATAATATAGCAAGACTGGATTAAAAAAGCAATAAAAATCATTTATGCTCTGTATTTGAGGGAACTATAACATCCCATGAAAAATAGATACTTCCAGAATCTATTTTGAGGGAGCGATAACATCTCCTGAAATTACTAAAACTCCTGCTTTAGTAATTGAGGGAGTAATAGCATCTCCTGAAAAATAGATACTTCCAGAATCTATTTTGAGGGAGCAAAGAACTCGCTTCGCTCCAAGAAGGCACCTCCCTCTTGCTGTCCATGGAAACTGTGGATAACTAAAGACCAAGTTACCCACAGTTCCCACAGACATCAATTCACCCTCCGCCTTCTTAAAACTGACCTCTTTCTTTATGGATAAAAACAAAAATCTTTTATTATCTAAGAACAAAAACCTTCTTATCAAAAATCCCAGACCTTTATAAAGAAAAAACGGAATCCCAAAACAGATTTCACAGACTTTGGCTGGAAATTTTATAAAAACACTTGATTTCCCTAAAAAATCACCCTGCCGGTGCCTCAAATAATTATCTGATAATTTATAAATTATATATGAATAGACGAATAATATACAAAACGATATTGTTTGTCTATAATTATACAAAATGCCTAAAATTTTTTGTGAAAATAGATTATCAAAGAATAATAAATGTTCAATATAACTAAAAATATGAATAAATATGTTAAAATATTTTTTATATATTACTATTAAGTTGAAATGTCAATTAGTAAAAACAGAGAAAATAAAAATTATATTTTAAAAATAAAATCAGATAATTTGTGATAAATACAGAATTTTCAATCTTTTCTTTAGCCTGACCGGTAGCGTTTCCTCATGATTTACAAGAATTATAGCATAAAATCCAGGAAAAATTAAGACTTTTTCACGGACTTTGCAAGGGAAATCCTTAAAACCAAAACAGATTTCACAGACCTTCAAAAATATGCACAGACCCTGGCTGAAAATTTTATGAAAACTCCCGGCTTCACGACCCTGGAAGAACCGGCTATAATCAGGGAAGGAATCAGCCATGGTGAAACCGACAACAACAGCAAAGGAGAATTGCCTATGAAGGAAAAGGAGCCAATAGACATTCATTCCAAACGGGAAAAACTGGAATCCCTGCCCTTGAAAGAGGAACCGCCGGACAAACCCTGGCCGCGCTCCCGGATTTATGACTTTTCATCAGATAGGGATATGCTGGAAGAAATTTCCGTTAAAATGGAGTCCATGGGAAAGAAGCAGCTTGACCAGCTACAGACAGAGGCGGCGCGAATCCTGACAGAATCCAGGCGGGATCAGATAGAAGAATCCCAAACCTGGTTTGAAACAGCCGCCCTCCCAGTGCTGAAAAACTTTGCCGAAACGTTCAGCGCCTCCCTGGAAATATCCCACGAGGACGAGACTATGATTTTAGTCACATTTCAAAACAAGTGTGGGTATGACCTGGCAGAAGATGACCGGCATATGCGGATGCTTTTTGGCCTTTCTAATCATGTTTCGATTGAAAAGAATGGAGATAACATCACGCTGGTTTTAGCGTTTGACTGTCTGGATATGAAGTAGCCGGAACCCAAACAAATAAGAGGGCGAAAGCCCTCTTTATTCCTCAATATATTCCATGATGTCCGAAACATTGCATTTTAACAGTTTGCATAACTGATTGACGGTGTTGGTGGATATGCTGTTGCCTTGTTTAATGCTGTAATAGGTAGCCCGGGAAAAGCCTTCCTTCTGTAGCTTATAGGAAGTGATTTTTTTCTTTTTCATTGTCTGAAACAACGGCTCATAGCTTATCATACAGCGGCACCTCACATAAGAATCTATGTCCAGTATAATTTGAAGAAAAAGCCTTGAATATGTATGAATATCCGAGTATAATAAGAATTGACATTTCGGTGTATCAAGAGTAAAATAAGATCATTGTTATCTGATAATGGATAATGTATCAACAGAAAGAAGGAGAAGAAGTATGAGGAAACAAGTATTAACAGTCTTTATGGCAGGGATTCTAACAGCATCCATGAGCATGACAGCCCTGGCCGGGTGGGAGCAGGAAGGAAATAACTGGAAGTACAATGACAATGGAACCTATGCCGCTAATGGCTGGTATTGGATAGACGGGAACAATGACGGGATAGCAGAAAGCTACTATTTTGATAATACTGGAATCCTGGCAAGGGATACAACGGTGGAAGGCTATACAGTAAATGCAGACGGAGCCTGGACTGTGAATGGCGAGATTCAAACTCGCACTGACGTTGGTGTTGTTCAGACTCAGAGTGTAGCGGTTAATAACGGGAATGCTGCTACTGGTGGTGTAAACCATAGTGCAGGATATGATCCCGCGCATCCTCTGGCAGGAAAGATTGATGAGTGGAACTTAAGACTCGGAAATACTGGACTGATTGGTGCAAGTGGTTTTAATATTTGCAATGAGAGTTTTCAGGCATTGCTGACGGGCCAGATGGATAAGTACTATATGGCTCCTGCAGGATATTCTACAAATCCAGTAACAGGAAGTCAGGTATACATTTCTCAGCAAGATTATGATGAAGGTGTTATGATTGAGAATGCCCTTTATCAGTGGTTTTGTAACTGGCTGAATGGTATGGATTTCGAGAATATGTCTGAGATGGATAGAGCAAGAGAAATCCAGAAGGTTATGTCTCAGATAAAGTTTCAATGGGCAAGTAGTACTACCAGATATACTTATTACGATACTTTGATCAATAAAAAGGGATCATGTGCAGAATGTGCTATGACAGCTGGTGCCTTAGCAAAGGCGTTAGGACTAAAGGCATCTATTTCTGGTACTGGAGAACATATGGTATATTATATCCAGGTTGATGGAAAAGCATACTTTGGACAGAATGAAACCTTAAATCTGAACAGCCCAACACCCGACAACGTATACTTTCAGTAATTAACTTTAAACTCATCGGAAGAGATTCCGGTGGGTTTTTATTTTCGGCAAATTTCATTCTTTTAGATATTCCGTTCTTTTCCTAAATCCCTTATAATAGCCTTACATCAGAGAAAAGCGGGCAGCACTCCCTATTTGGAGAATGCGCACCTTCGGGACGGACTTAAAGCAGTTTAGGTTCGTGCCGCAGGTGTGCAAACACCAGAGAAAGGAGGATGTGGTCTATGTTCTTCTTAGAAGTCCTGAGCCGTGTTGTGAGTATCTTTGCGGGCATTGTGGGCGGCCTTAACGGGCTGGTTTCATTAGTCCAGAAGTGTAAACCTTACATAAAGCGGGATAAGGCAGAGACAGAAAAAGACCCATCAGCAGGCTTGGCGGCATCTGATGGGTCGAGTGGCGATTGCGTAAGCAATCGTTAATCTCGTGGGCGGCAGCTACATCGCCGCCCTTTTTATTACAATTCCATAGTAGCATTTTGTCAGGGTGAAGTCAATAGGGAAATTCATTTCCCGATAAGCGAAGCCAGGAGCAATTTTGCGATAGGGCGAGCCAATAGAAATTTCTACCCTTCCTCTGGTTCACCAAATATCTTACAGTATTCCTCAGCAGACAGCTTTTTCTCTGCCCATTCCTTTGCCTCTCTGTCTGACAGAACCTGGAAATCGGCACCACCAGTAGCCGAACCACCAATATATCTTGCATAGCAGCTCAAGGCTCCACCCTCTCCATAGATAAAATAGGTTCCCTTCCTTGTGCGGTACAGTTCTTCCCTGCAATAATGATAATCACCTTTCCAAAGGTTCTGCCAGTCTCCCAGGAGCAAGGCTGTTTCCGTGTTATAAGTTTTTCCTTCAATAATCTTTTTCATAATCGTATGGTCCTTTCTATTTATCAATCTGGCTGACCTTCTCAAGCAGCCGGTCCACGTCTATGTAGGTTTCGTCCAGAAATTCCGTGACGTCAATCATAGCGTCAGGAACGGGATCAAAGCATTCTTCTTTCTCCCTTCCCGTCAGTCTGTGCCCTGCCATGACAAGCGTATCACCAATAGGGAAGAAACATTTCACCAGGAAATCCTCAATCCGGTAGCAGTTATATTCACCGTCAAAGATTTCCATTCCATTCTCTGTCCTCCGGCTGACTTCTTTTGCGGGAGTCCGGTCATACTCCGGGATTCCCTGGTATTCCTCATAGGCATTGATAATCCGGTCAAGAAGAGATTCCATCCCGGCATACTCAAGGCTTGTCAATGGTTTCCTTTTGTTTATATTCATTTCCTTTTCGTGTCCTTTCCTTGTTTGTTCTGTATCTGATTCTTTCAGACACCTTTAATATGCTGAGATTCAGGGAAAATGGACACGTTGGAAACGATAAAATATTGCACAAAGTTTCACTCTGGATTTTGTGTATTTTTAATCATTCTTTCCGCTGCCCTGGTATCCAGAATCCTTTTTTCAGCAGTCCCAAAATACTCCTGGTTTATCTCATATCCCAGGTAGTTCCTCCCAAGCTCCAGGCAGGCCGCCGCCGTGGTGCCGGAGCCTAAAAACGGATCAAGAACCAGGTCGCCGGGCCGGGAACTGTTTTCAATCAGATTCTTTATGATATTCAAAGGTTTTATGGTAGGGTGCGGATAATCCTTTTTATCATAGATATTGATAGGCTGGAAGTATACGGTTTTTGCCTTCTCATAGGAATCCGGCTGACAGTAGCCGCCCTTGCGGAAGTACAGACAGTATTCCTTGTCAGAAAGATATTTGTTGTGGAAGGTCGGCGGCGGATTCGTTTTCCACCAGACAATCATATCGAAGGAGCAGCCTAATCCGTCTACAAAGAAATCCAGATAACCGGGAATCTGGGCCTTGTTGCACCATATGTAACAGTTGATCCGTTTCATAACCCGGACCAGTTCCGGGAGAACGAGAGGGTTCATGCCGGAAACAAGGTCATTTTCTTTTAGACAGTCATTGATTGGCTGAATACTCCTGGCGAGCCGTGAGCGGCCTCCGGCATGAGTATCCTTAATCAGATAAGGCGGGTCGGTCATAATCAGGTCAACGCAGGAATCCGGCAGCCGTTTTAAGCCCTCCAGACAGTCCATGCGGTAAATCTTATTGGTTTCTGTCATGAAGCTGCCTCCTGCCTATCCTGGCTGCTGACAAGGCTCTCCTGGTCCTCAAATATCCCGGTTGCTGAAATCTGTCTTGCAATTAATTTCAAAACCGGAACCGCTACACTGTTTCCCAGCAGTTCCAGAGCCTTGCTGTCTGTCACGGGAAAAGTGAAATCCTCTGGAAATCCCATAATCCGTTTTACCTCTGCCGGTGTCAGCCGTCTGACCCTTCCGTTGATTAAGTAACCTTCCGTACCGCCACATGGCCCTCTTGAGGTTGCCACAAAGGTTGGAGATACCGCCCTGACGCTGTAAACCCTCCGGCCCTGTCCCGGTGTGCCGACATAGCCTAAACGGTATGTATCCAGAGTCCTTGTCTCAATATCCGGTTTGTAGAATGTAACGAGACCGGGATCAAGAAAATAGCTTTCGTCAACAATGGATTCCAGGAAATCCTCAACAGCCACATCCTCAAAAGTGGGTTCAGGGAAGGAAAACTCCGCTTGTAAATCCTTGCGGAAACAGACAAGGTAGACCCTTTTCCGGATCTGTGCCACTCCATAGTCAGAAGCTGCTAGGACCTTATAATGGACGTTATAGCCTAAGCCGTCCAAGGTTTTTGTAATCACCCGGAAGGTTCTTCCACCGTCATGGCGGAGTAGGTGGGCCACGTTTTCCAGAAACAGCGCTTTCGGTTTGTGGTGCTTTACAATCCGGGCTATTTCAAAAAACATCTGCCCTCTCTTATCCTCAAACCCTCTCTTTTTCCCGGCCATGGAGAACGGCTGGCAGGGAAAGCCGCCGCAGAGGACATCAAAGGGAGGAATATCTTCAGCCTCTATTTTCGTAATGTTCCCGGCTGGGACCTCGTGGAAGTTGGAAAAGTAAGTTTCCCTTGCCCTCCTGCTTTTATCGGAAGAAAAGACGCAGATGCCGCCGATGCTCTCCATAGCCAGACGGAACCCGCCGATTCCACAGAATAAATCTATAAAGGTAAATGTACTGCTCATAAAAATCTTACTCCTACTGTATTAGTCAGAAAAGTTCTGCTGAAAATAGGATGTAAGACCCGGTGGTAAAAAAAGGCGGATTTTGAAAGTTTTGGTTGTACTGTGGCAGAAATTGATGTAGGATAATATCAAATATGTTTTAAGGAGGTTAGTTTATGGAAGATTTTGATGCAATGGATTATTTTGATGAGATACTGGATGAAGTAAGAGGTCATATTGAGGTCGATGATAAGTATACATATATTGGCGACCGTTTAGCAGATGCAGATAATGTAAAGCCCTATTGTGTTGCTGACAGCTTTTGTGCGGGTGTTGAGAATGAAAAAGAAGGTGCTGTTTTTACAGAAGCGGCTTTTTGGCTTGATTGTTTCTACCGATATGAAAATGGTGGGCTTGAGGATATGGTAGAGCAATTTTTATCAAACAGTGAAGCAGAAACATATGAGGAACTTATAGAGGAATGTGACGAAGCGGAATTTTCTTTTGACGATTATTACTGTGATTATATTAGCGGTGGTGCTGCTGGATACCATTTTTTAGTCAAAAATGATTTGACTGTATCAACAGATAGCGATAAACAAGACGTTGAAGAAACCATCAAAAAATATAAAAATATAACAGAAGTTGATTTTCATTTAAATGATGTTGCGGAAATATTATATGATGAGGAGGACAGAGAGTGGATATTTGAAAAATGACAAAAAGAATCAATAATTGCTGATATAAATATGAAGTTATTGGCAGATTCATAAATATTACTCAGAGGACGGGCACATCAATGAAAATGATTGATAAAGCCGCAGAGGGAACAACCATATATGATAATGAAGAAATGGCCTACTTAAATCTATATGAGGCCCTGGACCGAAATGATGATTCGTCT
>Ga0137297_10541_pt1 | contig 27435 bp, 29 predicted proteins | sample RamsorincwithD2O_FD_97191 | JGI IMG/M metagenome (GOLD analysis project Ga0137297, IMG submission 97191) | Mouse cecal microbial communities from Vienna, Austria - Mucin amended with D2O | ecosystem: Host-associated > Mammals > Digestive system > Large intestine > Cecum | place: Austria: Vienna... | reverse complement strand
GAATTATAATAATCGATATATTTTACTGCGACCGCATTCGGATCAAATGAGGGAACTGTTCCTTATTCGAGGTTGAAGGCCGCTTGCATCGGTGGTATACTATTGTCAATAGCGATTCAATAATTTTATTTATGGAGTGGAGGAATATACTTGGAACTGCAATTTTCAAAAGGGAAAATAATTGGGCATATTGTCGCCTATGTTTTACTGTTTCTTGCAGGTGATCTGCTTAACAGCCTGGTATTTGATTTGCTTTTCTTGATAGTTGAATTGCCAATACAGGGTTTATACTCTGTTTTGCGGATGTTGGGGTGTTTAATATTTACTTATTTATTATTTTGGCTATACACGATAAAGATTCTCCGCCTCAAAATGGAGAGTTTTAGAATTGCCTTATCAATTAAAAAATGGGCCTTTTTATATGCTGTTGTTTGTGGTTATTTGCTATTTCATAATAGGCGAACCGACAATGACAGCTTTAAATATAGAGGAGATAATTGTAGTGGTCATATATTCCGCCATTGCAGCTTTGAAAGCAGGTGTTTTGGAAGAGATGTTGTTTCGTGGATATATTCTAAAATTTCTTGAACTAAAGTGGGGGAGAGTTGTTGCTGTTTTGCTTCCGTCCTTTTTGTTCAGCTTGATGCATATTCCCTCGATGGAAGAGTTTAGTGTTGCAGGTATCTTGCTGCTAGTGATCAGTGGAACATTGGTAGGCATCATGTTTTCTCTTATCACATATAAGGGGAACTCAATAAGCAACAGCAGCTTGCTTCATGCAGTATGGAATTTTGTTTTTGTGACTGATATGATACATATCACAACTGCACAGGGCATTTATGGAGAGCCTGTTTTTTCAATTATTATCCCATCGGATCATGTGTTGGTAACCGGAACTGGATTTGGAGTAGAAGCTTCAATAATTGCCATCATCGGGTATTTATTTGTCTGCGGAGCCGTTATTCTACGGAAAAAGCGATGAGTATTACTTCCAGCTTGCGGATATTAAAGCGTTTTACAAGTCAACCTCTGCGAAGCGCAGGACTATGATCTGATCGTGCTGGATGTCAACTTGCCTGATGGAAACAGCTTTGACTTCTGTGCAGAAATCAAAGAGCGCCGGCCCTTCTCTTACCAAGATGATGATACAGGAATCTTATGATTTTGCAAAAGAAAAGTTTATCAAAAGAAAAAGGTGACTTAAACGATGTATTTCCGGAAGATACCGGAAATATGTATGGAAGGAGAGAAAAAATCATGCTGGAATTTGCCCCAAATACTTATATGCTGGAATATCAGGACGGCGCCTACCTCTGTAACGGAACGAAACGAGTAGAAGCACCGCTGAATTTGGAGACCCTTGAGGAGGCTGTCAGGCAATGCCCGAAACTACAGGCAGTCTCCTTGGATGATGCCCCATTTGGGGATGAGTGCTTTCCCATTCTGGCACGGATTCCCAAGCTGAACATGCTGGCTCTGCTGCGGGGCAGGCAGATTGCCGGACATGGACTGGAACTGTTAAAAGACCTTCCGATCAAAGATTTGTTTTTGCAGCGGACCGCCCTGGATGATGAGGGGCTGGCCCAGGCTGCGCAGATTAAAAAACTGGAGCATATTTACATAGCTGCTTGCCATCAGGTCACCTCTGAGGGACTGCTGGCAATTTCCTGGAGGGATAAGCTGCGGGTCAGCTATGGCGACATGCATGACGAAGAGGGGGTGGCGGGGCTGTTTACAGAGACGGAACGCAAGGCTTATGAGGATGCCCGTACCTACAAAACCATGAAAAACAGGATCTCGCTGGACAGTTCCGAACTTCAGGCGCCTATCCATGCGCTGCAGGAATTCTTTGACGGCATGAACCGCTGGGAGCGGATGGCAGAACAAAAAGGTTACGGCAGCCAGGCGGATATTGATGCGCTGTTTGCCAGACAGGTGAGTTGGACTCCCCGTCCTGGCTGGCGTCCTGTCCATCTTTGCTGGGAACGCGGCGGGACTTATGCAGGTCATCATTTGGTAGCCGGCGAGCGGGTCACAAAAAGCAAATTTTGGCTTTATGCAGAACAGGGAATTTTCTATTATCGTTATTTAATGCGTCTGGTTGACGGCAAATGGATGGTTGATAACGCCCAGCGGTGTCGGGAGGGGCGCTGGTCTTTCTGCGGGCTGTAATTTGTACTGAACAAAAAGGATGGAGAATAATAAATTAAGGAGGATACCATGAAAAAACTGATGTTGCTTTTTACGGTTATTTTTGCTTTCTCACTGGCTGGCTGCGGTACTGCAAATAGTAATGTGGTACACCAGGAAGGAAATCTGATCGTTACAAATTATTCGGACCATGAAGTTACGGATATAACAGTCACTCAGTCAGGCAGAGTGATTGCCGTTTCGCCTGAAGCAATCGAAAATACTCAAATGTGTTATTTTAAGATGGAGCCTGACAGCAGTTGCGTATATACGGTCTCTTTTGTGGATAGTGGCGGCGAAGAGCATTGCCGGGAATTTACCGATGAATTTACTGAGAATAACCCAATTTTACTTGCGATACGGTATGATAACAATGTCTGGACCATTGATTATGACAGCTAAGGGGTCAGGGCTATGTTCTATAGCGACACACGAAAGCAGGTGAAAATGCTTGTTAATAAAATTATGTCAGGAAATAGAATTCTCTTTGATGCCTTTCCCCGCCCAAAAAGAACCTGTTTTTGTGTCAAAGCCCCAAAGAAAAAACAGCGCTGCAGTCTGCCGGAACTGAAAGGTCTTGTGGTGGTCACTTTGGAGGAAATACAGTATGTTTTCGTATGAAGAAATACAAAAGTACAACGAAACAGATATTCGTATTTACAAATATATTGTTTCTGATATTGATAAAATACAATACATGACCATTAGAGAACTTGCAAAAGAACTTCAAGTATCTACTTCTACGATATTGCGTTTTTGCAATAAAAACAATTTTGACGGGTATTCCGAATTTAAAGAAGCCCTGAAAAAAGAGATTACCCCGCAGGCCGCCTGCCAGCCCATGGAAGATTTGCAGGAACTTTCTGATTTTTTTACAAGGGCAAATTCAAGTGCCTTTGAGGAAAAATTATTGTTTGCGGTTGACGCCCTTAGAAAAGCTGATTTGATAATCTTTATCGGAATGGGTTCATCGGGAACATTGGCAAAATACGGGGCAAGATACTTTTCCAATATGGGGCATTTTGCCGTAGGGCTTGAGGATGCGCTTTATCCGATAGATTCTTTTCGCTGGAAGAATACAGTAGTCATTGCGTTTTCAGAAAGCGGCGAAACAGAAAGGCTGATTGAAGCAATTAGCCAGTTTAAGAAAAAGAAATGCTGCGTATTAAGTATTACTAATTCCCCGCTGTCGACCTTGGCAAAATTAGCGGATTGGAACTTCTCTTATAGCTTAAACACGAAACGGATAAATGGGGGGTATAATGGAACGACACAAGTTCCGGTTATTTTTGTTGTTGAAGCCCTTGCAAAAAGAATATAAGAAAACAGCCTGTTACTTGCTTTGTAACAGGTTTTTTCCTACCATGAAACATGGAGGTGATTCTATGACTGAACTGGAAAAATGTATGGCAGGAGAAGATTATAACTGCCATGACCCAATCTTTTTGGATTTTAAAGGCCGTGCAAGGAAATTGTTACAGGAATACAATACCCTTGCATATGAACAAAAAGAGGAAAAAGAAGAAATTCTAAAGGAACTATTTGGGGAGATTGGCACAAAAGTATCTGTGGCATCACCATTCATATGCGACTATGGGAGAAACATTTTCATGGGAAATAACGTATCGGTCAATATGAACTGTACCTTTGTAGACTGCAATAAAATTATCATTGGGGATAATGTACTGATTGCTTCAAATGTACAGCTTTATACAGCAGCACACCCTATAGAGTTAGCGGAAAGATATGTTCAGAATGCCGAAACAGGTCAGCTAGTCCGGCATACCTACGCATTGCCAATAAAAATTGGGAACGGCTGTTGGTTAGGGGGAGGTGCTATTGTCCTTCCGGGCGTAACAATAGGCGACGGTTCCGTTATAGGGGCCGGAAGCGTTGTAACGAAAGATATACCGGAAAACTCATTGGCAGTGGGCAACCCCTGCCGCGTAATACGGAAGATTAATGGAGAAAATATGTAATGTTTAAAATAGTTGCTTTTGATATGGACGGAACAATAGCCGATACCATTCCAATGTGCATAAAGGCATTTCGAAATAGTATATCTCCTTATATAGGCCATGAACTTAGCAGAGAGGAAATCTTGCATACGTTTGGGCTCAATGAAACCGGTATGGTAAAGGCTGTCGTAAGCCAAAACTGGGAATCGGCGATTGAGGATTTTTATTGCCAATATGAATTGCTGCACAATGAGGTTACAAGTACATTTCCCGGAATATTGGAATTGATTGCTTTTTTAAAAAAGAAGAATATTATGGTAGCGTTGATTACCGGGAAAGGTGAAAAAAGCTGCACAATCACTTTAGAAAAATTGGGCTTGCAAAAAATATTTGATGAAACATTATATGGTTCAGAAATATCTCCCAACAAGAAAAAGAATATGGAATATCTCTTGAAAAAATATTCTATTTCCAAAGAGGAATTTTGCTATATAGGAGATACCGTCCAGGATATAAAAGACTGCCAGGATATAGGCGTGGTCTGCTTTTCAGCGGCATGGCAGGAATCCGTTAATGCCGATATTTTGGAAAAAGAAAATCCGGATTATGTGTTTTATTGTGTAAATGACTTGTATGAATATTTTCACCGTAAATGATAATGGCATACTCAAAATGGCCGGATTCCGTAACATGGAAGCCGAAGGCTGAACTGCTGTTACGGTTCTGATGGTGGAATGGGGGAAATACATTGAAATACCAGAACATTTGTGCTATGATTTGAATGAGAAGACTGTGAAAGTTGAATTTTTCTATTGAAGCAGTATTGCAGGCAGGTTTGCGATATGCAGGGGGATTAGAATAAAAAAACTTAAGGAAAAACACAATGGATTTAGGGCAAGTATTTACGGACAGGACAGTGGCAGAATATATGGTATCCATGTTTCATTTGGATAAGGATGCACTTATTTTAGACCCTTGCTTTGGCGCGGGGGTCTTTTTGAGGGCAGGCATGGAACAGGGGTTTACCAATGTGGAAGGGTATGAAATTGATAAAGGGTTATATGAAAAAGTAAAAATGCAACTTTCCCAATTCAGCCTTTATAACGCGGATTTCTTAAAAGCATCCAATAAAAGAAAATATGACGGGATTATTATGAACCCTCCGTACATAAGGCAGGAAAAAATTGATGATTTAGCGAGATTGGGAATTACCAAAGATAAGCTTAGAAAAGATAAAATATATGAACCGCTGCCAAGTACGGCCAATATGTATATGTATTTTATTTTTAAAGCTTTGGATTTGCTGAAGGAGGAGGGGGAACTGATAGTTATCTTTCCTGGCAGTTGGATGGACGCTAAGAGCGGGGAATCATTTCAAAAAGCGCTGAATTCCAATGCGGCAATTATCAGTCAGGTGCATATATCGGGGGAAGTATTTGAAAAGTCAGCTTTGGTGGATGTGGTTATTTTAAAGTTAAAAAAAGGCAGCGCGGAATGTAAAAAGGAAGTTTCATACATGGAAATACGGAACGGCCATATATATGAAGCCGCAAAAATGGCCGACTATGAAGAATTAAAATTTGATGTGTCATTTGCTCAATATGCTGCCGTCCGCCGGGGGCTGACAACTGGATATAACGTTATGTATATAAACCCAGAATTTAAAAAGGAGGAGTCCAAAAGGCATCTTGTTCCAATTATATCCAGCCCTAAATCAATCGTTGGCTATGGAACAAAAACGGCAGATATGGACAGCTTATTTTATGTGCAGGATGATGCCGGTATATCAAATGAGGTAAAGAAGTATATCAGGGAATGGGAAAAAGAAATCAGAAACAAAAGGGCGCCTAAAACGATATATCAGAAAATACAAAAGGATAAAAACTGGTATAAGATTCATCTGATAGACAGCAAGGGGATTATATTCAGCTATTTTGTCCGTAATGATATGAAGTTTGTAATGAATAACTCGGAATGTCTGGTGAGGGATAATTTTTATATTATTAAGCCGAAGATAGATGCATATTTGATGCTGGCGTTATTAAATAATTATTTCATCTATTATCAGTTGGAAAAAAGGGGAAAAAAGTATGGGGCAGGCCTGCTTAAGCTTCAAAGATATGATATGGAAGCTTTGATGTTTCCGGATATCCACCTTTTTTCGGATGAGGATAAAGGAAGATTGGCCGATGCAGCGAAAGCTTTGGTGGATACGGGGGATAAAAGCAATATTAGAAAAATAACAGAAATAATTGCCCAGCATTCAGAGGTGGGTTTGGCCAGGATTACGGATTTGTATGAAGGAATCAGGAAATTTAGATTGGGGGAAAAGGGTAATGGCAGTGAATGTAGTTAGTCTTTTTTCGGGCGGCGGCGGTTTGGATTTGGGATTTCAATCGGCGGGGTTTCAGATAATCTGGGCAATAGATAATAACCAAAATGCGGTAGATACCTATAAGGCCAACATAGGGGAGCATATTATATGCGAGGATATCAATAAAGTTGATACGAAGAAGATACCATTTGCGGATGTGATTATCGGCGGACCGCCGTGTCAGTCATTTTCCTTGGCCGGTAACAGGAACGTGGAGGATGCCAGAGGGCAATTGGTATGGAAATACATTGGAATTATCAGTGATATACAGCCGAAGGCATTTTTGTTTGAAAATGTAACGGGACTGTTGTCAGCTAAAAATGCCAAAGGGGAGAAGATTATAGAATTGCTGAAAATAGCTTTCCGGAAAATAGGCTATACGGTAACAACGCAGGTGGTAAATGCGGCGGACTATGGTGTTCCGCAAAAGAGAAAAAGGGTGATTATTGTAGGCATAAAGGGGGAAACAAAATTTTCTTTCCCTCCGGCTACTCATAATGAATCAGGGGCAGGATTAAAAAAATATGTCAGTGCAGAAGAGGCGCTGGGCGATTTGCCTGGGGCAATTTGCGATGAAAACGGAAGCGCGGCCTATTTGACCGCACCTAAAACAGAGTATCAAAAAAGAATGCGCGGTGGAGAAGCAGTTACGGAACATTTCATGCCCCGGATGAGCGAACTGGATAAATATATTGTGGAGCATGTTAAGCCGGGGGGCAACTATATGGATATACCGCCCGAGGTGAACTCCGAAAGGATACGGAGGCTGCAAAGGGAAGGGGGTCATACGACCTGTTATGGCCGGATGAAGCCGGATGAACCGTCCTATACCATAAATACTTATTTTAACAGGCCCAATGTGGGATGCAATATTCATTATAAAGAAAACAGGCTGATTACAGTTCGCGAAGCGCTGCGTTTGCAGTCATTTCCCGATTCGTATGTGGTAGTCTCATCCAGCAAACAGGGAAGAAACCTGATTGTGGGAAATGCTGTTCCGCCGATGTTGGCCGAAGCTATGGCAAGGGAATTAAAAAAGTATGTAGGGGAGGGGAACAATGGTTAGTTATGATGCTGCTTCATTTGTTCGGTTTGCATACGATATTTAATTACCCTGAGGAAGGGCTTTTTGACTCCGTGACGGAGCCCAAATGCAAAAGCATGCCTGGACAATGCACAAAGATTGCTCCGATTTCTGGCCAACAGACGAAACAGACGCAATTCATAATGGAGGGAACGGCTGAAACATGGAAATATATTTCGCCCCAATGGAGGGGATTACAGGGTATATTTATAGAAATGCATTTCATGATTACTTTACAGGGGTGGATAAATATTTTACCCCCTTTTTGTCACCCAACCAGAACCGGGCGTTAAATCCAAAGGAAATCAGGGATGTGCTGCCGGAGAATAATAAGGGGATGCAAGTAGTTCCCCAAATTTTGACGAACCGGGCGGACTATTTCCTGCGGGCTGCGGAGGAACTAAAAGAAAAGTATGGATATGGGGAAGTGAACCTGAATCTGGGATGCCCTTCCCGGACGGTGGTATCGAAAGGGAAAGGTGCAGGATTTCTTGCAAAACCTGAGGAACTGGATAGTTTTTTCCGGGAAGTTTTTCACAATATTAAGGGCCAGATGTCGGTAAAGGCCAGAATCGGCGTGGATGATTCCAAGCAATTCCGCCATTTAATGGATATATTTAACCAATATCCGCTGTGCGAACTGATCATTCATCCCCGTATCCAGAAAGACTATTATGGAAACAGCCCTGACTGGGAGGTGTTTGGGGAGGCTGTGCATGTGAGCAGCATTCCGCTTTGCTATAATGGGGATATTTTTACGCTGGAGGATTATAGACGGATGAAAGCGGCATTCCCGGAGGTGAATAGGATAATGCTGGGGCGGGGGCTGCTTATGAATCCCATGTTGGCGGAGGAGATAAAGAAGGAAGCGGCAGGAACAGGAAAGGCAGAGGAAGCAGGAACAGGAAAGGCAGAGGAAGCAGGAACAGGAAAGGCAGATGCGGCGGGAAGAGGGAGGGAGCACGACTTGGGAAAGGCAGAGGAGCCGCAGATAGAAAAGATGGCAGGGGAAGAGGCTGTGATGGATAAGAAACGGCTGAAAGGATTTCATGACAGGCTGTATAACGATTATAAGGTGGTTATGTCCGGGGAGAAAAATGTGCTGTTTAAGATGAAAGAGTTTTGGGTTTATGCGGGGAATTTGTTCCCGGGAGAAGAAAAGCAGCTGAAGAAAATAAAGAAGGCCTCCCGGGCAGGAGAGTATGAAAGCGCTGTGGAAGCGATACTGGCCTAACAGTGCCTGACAGTGCGTAGATTAATTGCCATTGCTATTTTGGGAGGGATGGAATAAAATAAAATAATACCAGTTTGGCATGTCGGGAACAGGCAATGGAGAAACTCTAAGCTGTGAGAATATTCTGACAATATATTTTGTTCAAAGCCAAACATGCCAAACATTCCAGCAAGCCCTAAAGCAGAAAACACTCGGGCAAAGGCCCTCCTGTTTATTGGTTTCGCAATTACCTAATAATGATGTGAAGATTGAAAGGAGTATGGTTAGAAAGATGCATAATCAGTTGACAAAGCAGGATATTAAGCGGATGGAAGAGGAGATAGAACATCGGAAGCTGGTTGTTCGCAAGGAAGCGCTGGAAGCGGTGAAGGAAGCCAGGGCGCATGGAGATTTAAGTGAAAATTTTGAATATTATGCGGCAAAAAGAGAGAAGAATAAGAATGAGAGCAGGATTCGTTTTCTGGAGAGGATGATTAAGACAGCCGAAATTATTTCCGATGATTCAAAAGAAGATGAAATAGGGGTAAATAATACGGTGGATGTTTGCTTTGAAGAGGACGAAAGCGTAGAAACCTATAAAATAGTGACCACGATGCGCGGGAATTCTTTGGAAGGGCTGGTGAGTACGGAATCCCCTATTGGAAAGGCACTGCTGGGGCATAAGGTGGGCGATAGGGTCTGCGTCCATGTGAACGATAATTTTAGCTATTATATCATAGTGAAAAGAATTGAAAAGACAGTGGATGACGGCAGCGATAAGATTAGGAGTTTTTAAGGACTGGAAAGGGGCAGGGCAATGAAAGATAGAAATGTGGAAGAAAAGGATATCGAAAATGTACTTAAGATTCTGGAGGACTTTTCCGCATCGGAAACGAGCCGGCTGAAAATTCAGGTTTCGGAGGAAGAGACGCCGGGAAAGGCGGAAAGGGTTTATCATTACGGACGCTGCGATGTGGGAAGCCCCTGGGCGAGAGGGGAATGCTATGATTTGCCTGAGCAGGACTAATGTGCTGGCACGTTGAAGGCCTGGTATTTGGGCATAGTACCTCTTGGGCTTTTCAGCGTGTCAAATGGGCAGTGTACAAGAGCAATACAATACATTAAGATAAGAAAATAGAGGAACAGGGAAAAGTTTGTGTCTGCGCGGCATTCACAGACTTGATAAACCAAAATTGACTTTGGCGCAAAAACTGCGCAGAAATGAGGTAAAAATGATTATCAGCAATTTATTTGAAAAAAAGAAACCGGTAATTTCATTTGAAATTTTTCCGCCGAAAAAGGAGGCGGAATTGCAGAATATTGATGCCACGCTGCAGACGCTGGCTACCCTTCACCCGGATTTTATCAGCGTTACTTTCGGGGCGGGGGGAAGCAGTGCGGATAACAGGACAGTGAAACTGGCACAAAAGATTAAAAAGGATTATGGTATTGAGCCGTTGGTTCATTTAACATGTATCAGCAATAGCAAGGAGGAAATTAAGGAAATCCTTGGGCAGATGGAGTCGGCGGGGCTTAAGAATGTATTGGCCCTGCGCGGGGACGTGAACCCCAACGTGCCGGCAAAGGATGATTTCAGGTATGCAAGTGAACTGGTATCTTTTATTAAGGAGCAGGGGGATTTTCATGTGAGCGGCGCCTGTTACCCGGAGGTGCATCTGGAGGCCGCGGACGAGGTTTCGGATTTGCGCAACCTGAGAAAGAAAGTGGATGCGGGGGCAGAGCACCTGGTCTCCCAGCTGTTTTTTGACAATAATAAATTTTATGATTTTCTTTCCAAGGTGAGGATTGCAGGGATCGATGCCCCTGTGGAAGCTGGTATTATGCCTGTGACCAATAAAGCCCAGATTAAAAGGATGGTGACGATGTGCGGCGCTGCCCTGCCGGAAAAATTTGAGAGAATTCTGGAAAGGTATGGGGAGAATAAGGAGGCTCTGTTTGATGCGGGCATGGTATACGCAGTGAACCAGATTGTGGAGCTGATTTCCAGCGGAGTGGACGGGATACATATTTTTACAATGAATAATCCGGTGGTAGCAGGAAGAATCTGTGAGGAAATTAAGAACCTGATCTAATAAGGAATTGGGGTGGTGCGCAGGCAGATAACCGATTCTTTGGCGGAAAGTGACAACAAATTTGGTATATCATAAAATACAGCGCAGAGATGAGGTCAAAAAGGAAAAGAAGAGTATACTATAATAATGAAGCATTAAAATAATGAAGTATGACTCGTGAAGGAGAAAAGTTGCTATGTATGATTTGATTATTATTGGTTCTGGACCGGCGGGCCTTTCAGCGGCGGTATATGCCAAAAGGGCTGGGCTGGATGCATTGGTGATGGAAAAAAGCCCGATGAGCGGAGGGCAGGTACTCACCACTTATGAAGTGGATAATTATCTGGGGATGCCGGGGATTAATGGATATGATTTGGGGATGAAATTCAGGGAGCATGCGGATCGCATGGGGGTGGAATTCCTGGAAACGGAAGTATCTGGCGTGGAGAGGATTAAGAATAGGAACAGGTATGAGGAAAATACTTCGGAACTGGTTGCCGCCAGTAATAGCGGAGCAGGGGAAGGCTTCTGTATTGTGACGGACAAAGGAGAATATAGGACAAAAACAATATTGGCGGCTACCGGGGCAGTGCATGCTAAATTGGGGGTGCCCGGTGAAGAGGAACTGGCTGGAATGGGGGTTTCTTATTGTGCTACATGCGACGGGGCTTTTTTTAGAAACCGTGTGGTGGCAGTGGTAGGGGGCGGAGATGTGGCGGTGGAGGACGCTATTTTCCTGGCCAGAACCAGCCAAAAGGTATATCTGATTCACCGTAGGGATGAACTGCGGGCGGCAAAAGTGCTTCAGGAGAGGGTGAAAAACCTTTCCAATGTGGAAATTCTCTGGGATACGGTAGTGGATGAGATTCTGGGGGAAGACCAGGTGAAGAAAATCAGTATCCGCAACGTGGTATCGGGAGAAAAGCGGGAACTGGAAATGGACGGGGTATTTATCGCCGTGGGGATTCACCCGAATACGGAGTTGTTTGAAAATTTGGTGGAATGCGATGAGAAAGGTTATATTATTGCAGGAGAAGATGGGGCCACAACGGAAGACGGGATTTTCGCGGCAGGGGATGTGCGTTCCAAACCTTTGCGTCAGATTGTAACAGCTGTGGCGGACGGGGCAAATGCTATTGCAGGGATACAAAATTTTTTGTAGCAGTTTAGCCGCACATTGGCACGGACTTTTTTATATTATAGGAAATTACGCCACAGCGTTGTAAGCCGCCAGGAAAGAATGCGGAGCATTCTTTGGAGTTGGCCGCCTTAAAGTACTGCTTTGCAGCAAATGCAAAGTCCTGGGATGAACTGTTACTTATTTCCATTATTTATATAAATCCATAGGTTGACAAAGGCATCGCGAAGTGATATATTATTTAACAGGATGTAACAAAATTGTAACAAATTAAAAAAGTAGGTAACAATTTTCGGAGGTCACAACCTATGAGACAAAAGAACGTGAAAATGATCATGTGTACAGTTACAGCAGTGCTCGCATTTTCAAGTGTAAACTTAAGAGCAGAAGCAGCCACGGATTTGGCATCGGTATTGCCTTCCGCAGGAGTTGATTATACATTACAGACAGATGCCACTTCCCTTAAAAATATTAAGGAAGAAGCGGAAACGAGCGTGACAGAGGGTGAAACCCAGACGGTGGATATACAGCCGGAAGCAGTTCCGGGAGATGCGGTTCCTTCCGATGGAAGCCAGCAGACGGAGAATTTGATTGCAGCCGTTCAGGCAGAAATGCCGGCAATGGATACAACAGCGACAGCGGATGAAAAAGTCATTGAAGAAACAAAGGAAGTAGATATTTCCAACCTGGATGCAAAAATTTTAAAAGATGTAGCGAAGAAGCTGGACAGGAAGGATGAGGAAGAAAGTTTTAAAAACCTTGTTATTGCTAAGGTAAATGATTACGTAAATGTGAGAAGCATTCCCAGTGAAGATGGAGAAATCGTAGGCAAGCTTTATGACAAATCAGTGGGAAGTTTCATTTCCGAAACGAACGGATGGTATGAAATCAAATCCGGTTCCGTTACAGGTTATGTAAAAGGCGAATATTGCGTAACCGGCGATGAAGCGGTGGAACTGGCAAAACAGGTAGGTACAAGGATTGCAACCGTTACAACTACCACTTTAAAAGTAAGGCAGGAACCCGGCCTTGATAAGACTGTATTAGGGATGGTTCCGATTGAGGACCAGCTGATAGTAACGGAAGAACTTGATGATTGGGTAAAAGTTAATATAGAAGAAGGCGATGGTTATGTTTCCACAGATTATGTATCGCTTTCTACAGAATTCGTACAGGCGGAATCCAAAGCAGAAGAAGAAGCAAGGCTTGCGAAGGAAGAAGCTGACAGAAGAGCTGCACAGGAAGCGGCAAGAAGGGCAGCAGGAAGAGGTTCTTCCGGCAGCAGTTCAGATGGCGGACAGGTGATGTATGCTTCCGGGGGCGGCAGCGAAATGGGCCGTGCGGTTGCAAATTATGCGCTGCAGTTTGTTGGCAACCCCTATGTATGGGGTGGAACCAGTTTGACAAACGGTGCCGACTGTTCAGGGTTTGTAATGAGCGTATATAAGAATTTTGGTGTCAGCCTGCCTCATTCATCGGCAGCGGACAGAAGCGTAGGTGCAGCGGTAAACGGTCTTGCGAATGCACAGCCGGGAGATTTGGTTTGCTATTCAGGGCACGTGGCTTTGTATATCGGCAACGGGCAGATAGTTCATGCGTCCACTTCTAAGACGGGGATTATCGTTTCCAATGCCAACTACAGGACACCGCTCTCTGTAAGGAGAATTTTCTAAAGGGTTTTTGGAAAGTCCTTTCAGAAAGCCAAAAGCGGAAGAAATAGAGTTTATTTAGGCGGGCGTCGAAAGATGCCCGCATTTATTATATAGCAGGATTCGGTTTCCCGAGGAGCATCTTCAGGCTGGATAAAACCCGACTTGTGCAAGATATACAAAGAACACTATTTAGGATATAAGTGATAGGGAATAACGGTTTTAGTTATCCACATGGGAAAATGCGTAAAATTAAGGATTAATTACTTATACACGGAATTATCCACACTATCCACAGGGTTTCATAGGGGAATCCTGGAACATAGGATTGTGGATTTCAGAACGCATGTTTTGTTTATTTTGTTAAGAAATGGCGAAGAGGAAAAGGTTTTGAAACTTTTCTCTGCAGGCTGGGGCTGCTGCTTTATCGTTGGGGGCAGCAAATATATAGATAATAAAACTTAAATTGTTGCGCAGATATGGTACAATATGGTATAATGTTTGAAAACAATATACTGGATGAAAACAATTTCGGGGTATAGTGTTGAACAATAATCCAATGAAAGGGATGAGCGGTATGAAGTTTGTTATTGTAGGCAAGAATATTGATGTTACAGAAGGATTAAGGTCAGCAGTAGAGGACAAGATTGGCAAGCTGGAGAGGTATTTTAATTCGGAGACGGAAGTACATGTGACACTAAGTGTGGAGAAAGAAAGGCAAAAGATAGAAGTGACTATACCGGTAAAGGGGAGTATCATTCGTTCGGAGCAGGTCAGCAACGATATGTATGTTTCCATTGACCTGGTAGAAGAAATTATTGAGAGACAGCTGAAAAAGTATAAGAATAAGCTGATAGACCAGAAACAATCCGTTGGATTCTTTAAACAGGAGTTCATTGAGAAGGATTACATGGACGATGAGGAAGTGAAAATCATCCGCTCGAAGAAATTCGATATCAAACCGATGTATCCGGAAGATGCCTGTGTACAGATGGAACTGCTGGGGCATAGCTTTTTCGTATTCGTGAATGCGGAGACGGAGCAGGTAAATGTTGTTTATAAGAGAAAAGGAAATACCTACGGTCTGATTGAGCCGGAAGTATAAGCGGACAAGCAGGCAATAAAGAAAATTGTGAAAGGTGCATGGCATGGCTGTGCATCTTTTTTCATATATTGCAATGAAGCGGATAGGATGGTGGAAAATGCAATATTTGAAAAAAATAAAAAGGGCGGTGCTGGTAGAAAGTATTCTGTTGGCGTCATTGTATAGTGTGTTTCTGGCAGGAACTTTAAAGGATGGAAGGGTAAAAGAGCAGCCGCAGGCAGTGGAAGTGGGCTCCGTGGGGGAAAGGGAGTATATTAAATGGGTGGATTTTAATGTATCTTATGAAGCCCTTTGCGAGGCATATCAATGGGATGTGGATACATATGAAGCGGCTTTGGAAGATAAGGAATCGGTGCATGTAGATTGGATAGAACTGCTGGCATATGTAGGTGCCAGACATGGGGGGGAATTTCCTTCCGGCACAAAAGCAGAAATTGCCAGAACTGCCCAAAAATTACAAACCAAAGAGACAACCATGACAGAATTGGCAAAAGACATGAAATACTATTCTTATTACCTGGAAGCCTATAAGGCTGTATTAGGCGGCTACGTGGGCGAATACGAAATATGTAAGGAGACAGAAGACGGGAAGAAAGAATGGGAGAAATGTTATGGCCTGAAAGCCTTTTCCCCCATTGCCAAAGGGTTTGAATACAGCGACTACGATGACTTTGGGGCATCCAGAAGCTATGGCTATTCCAGGCCTCATCTGGGGCACGATATGATGGGGCAGATAGGCACGCCCATTATTGCGATAGAGTCAGGCTATGTGGAGGCTATTGGATGGAATCAATACGGCGGCTGGCGGCTGGGGATACGGAGCTTTGACGGAAAAAGATATTACTATTATGCCCATATGCGTCAGAATTTCCCTTATTACAAAGGGCTGGAAGAAGGAAGCGTAGTAACGGCCGGCCAGGTTATCGGCTATATGGGCCATACCGGCTATAGTAAGAAAGAAAATGTGAACAATATTAAAGTGGTTCATCTCCATTGGGGGCTGCAGCTTATCTTCGATGAATCGCAGAAAGAGGGAAATAATGAAATATGGATAGACTGCTATAATTTAACAAGATTCCTCTACAAAAACCGCTCGGAAACTATGAAGGATGAGGAAACAAAGGAATGGTACCGCATTTATGATATGAAAGACCCGGCGGTGGAAAAATATCTGAAAGACAGACAGGATTGAAAAAGGCAGATATAAAAGGGCAAATAGAAAAAAGCAGATAAAGAAGACAGATAGAAGGCTCTCCGGTTTGGCCGCATGACCGCTGATAAGCAGAGGAGCTGTTCCAAAATAGGATTTGGAAACAGCCCCCCTAAAAAAGTTTAGTTCCCTAAATGGATGGCAGTAAAGCTATGGGCTGACCCCGCTGGCAGTCTGCTCGATAATGCTTTGCATAATATCTTTCGTAATCTGCCCCGGAACGTATCCGTATACATTCCCGTCCTTATCAATCATAAATGTAGTAGGGTATGCGCTGATGCCATAGTAATATGACATAATCCCGTCAGTATCCATGACTACCGGATAAGTATAGTTATTTTCCGATAAAAATGCAGCAATGTCCTCCGCACTGCCTTCCTGGCCTACTTCTGGGGAAGCGATGCCAAGAATGATTACATCGGAATTGTTTTCCCCATATTCTTCATATATTTCCTGGATTTCAGGCATTTCTGCACGGCAGGGCGGACACCAGGTGGCCCAGAAATTGAGGAATACAGTTTTCCCTTTATAATCGGATAAGGTATGACTGTTGCCATACTGGTCCAGGAGGGTAAAATCAGGGGCAGGAACGGTTTCTGCCGCCGATTCCTCCGCCTGGGGGGATTCTTCTGTGCCCGTATCCGCATCAGCTTCATCGGATGTGCCGGATGCCGTATCCTCATTGGAGTTGTCTTCTATTTCAGATTCCTCCTCCGTTCCGCTGTCCTTGCCCGTTTCCTCACTGCTTTGCCCGGAGGGGGTATTTCCGGAAAGGTAAGAGCTAATGCCGTTCATCCAGCCGGTGAACATCATAACACCGATTAAAATCATAAGGATACCGCCTAATTTTACGGTATACTTTACGGCAGAGCGGTATTTCCTGAAAAAGTCCAGCAAAGCCTTGGTGAATAACCCTACTGCCAGGAAAGGAAGGACAAAACCTAAAGTATAAACGCCAATCAGCAAAAACCCGGTAAAAGACGAAGATGCCGATGCGGCCAAAAGCAGTACGCTGGCAAGGGCAGGCCCCACACAAGGAGTCCATGCGAAACTGAAAGTGAAGCCAAGAATTAAGGCAGTCAAAGGGTTCATAGCGAGGGAATCGGGCTGGAAATGCAGCCGGTGTTCTTTGCTCAAAGAAGAACTGCCAAATAGCCCCAGCTGGTACAGTCCGAATAAAATGACGATAATCCCACCAATACGGGTAAACCAAGTCTGATAATTATGGAAAAACCTCCCGATGGCGGTAAAACCAAAACCCAGCAGGAAGAAGGCAAAGCTTATGCCAAGGACAAAAAATAAAGTATTTCTCATAATCCTGCTTCTTTTATAAAGAATATTCCCATTTTCATCCACCGTCTTCGCGCCGCCGGAAAGATAACCAATATATAGGGGAATCAAGGGAAGTACACATGGGGAGAAGAAACTGATAAGCCCTTGAAAAAAAACAGTAACGGAAGAAATTCCGGTTTCAATTGTCAGGTTCATAATGATATATAATCCTCCTTTTTAAACTGACAGCCTTTCGGAATCAAAATCAGTTATAAAAGATTCCGAGAGCCTATAATGATAGTGCTGAATAGACGTTTGCGAAACTTCTATTTATTTTACCATAATTATGAGGAAGGAAAACAGAAATAGTATAAAAAGTTAATAAAATATACCAATTTATGCTATATTATGCTATGATAAGGCAGAAAATACGATACATTGAAAGGCGGTTATTTCTATGAAGTATAGGAAACTAGGGCGTTGTAATGGTTTGAAGGTAAGCGAAATTGCTTTGGGGTGCGAAGGGTTTATAGGAAAGACACAGGCTGAATTCAAGGAGATGCTGGATAAGGCTTTGGAACTGGGGATTAATTTTATTGATATGTATACCCCGAACCCGGAGTTTCGGGATAATCTGGGCATAGCGCTGGAGGGAAGACGGGAAGAAATGGTGCTGCAAGGGCATATCTGCTCGGTATGGGAAGACGGGCAGTATTTGCGGACCCGGGATTTGGAAAAGGCGAAGGCTGCATTTGAAGACCAGCTGAACAGAATCGGAACGGACTACATAGATGTGGGAATGATTCATTATGTGGACAGCGAGAGTGACTTTGATGAGGTTTTTAACGGGGCAATTATGGAATACTGCAAAGAATTGAAGGCAGATGGAAAAATCCTGTCTATAGGCCTAAGTTCCCATAATCCGGCAGTGGCCAGGAAGGCAGTGGAGACGGGGCTTATTGATGTGCTGATGTTTTCTGTGAATGCCGCCTATGACATGCAGCCGCCCAGTGAGGACTGCAATGACCTTTGGAAGCCGGAAAACTATAAAAACGGGCTGCTAGGGATGAACCCGGACAGAAAAGAACTGTATGAACTGTGCGAACGGGAAGGCGTGTCCATAGATGTGATGAAGGTATTTGGCGGCGGGGATATGCTGAACGAGGAACTTTCCCCTTTTGGCATAGCATTTAATGAGTATCAGTGTCTGGAATACTGTCTGACCAGGCCAGGGGTGGCGGCTGTGATGGCCGGCTGCCACAGCGTGGAAGAAATCGAAAAGCTGGCGGCTTATTATGAAGCGCCGGAGAGGGAGAAGGATTATTCTACGGTATTAGCCGGTATGGAAAAGTTTCAATTCCAGGGCAACTGCATGTATTGCGGGCATTGTGCCCCATGCAGCGTGGGTATCAATGTGGCGGATGTGAATAAATATTTGAACCTGGCGCTGGCACAGGGGGAGGTGCCGGAGACAGTGACGGATCATTATAAGCTGCTGGAGCACCACGCATCGGAATGCGCGGCCTGCGGAAGGTGCGAAAGGAACTGCCCGTTTGGGGTGGAAATTATAGGGAAAATGAAGAAGGCGGCGGAGGTATTCGGATATTAGCAGATAGCAGTGCATCCTTCTGCATTTCGTTCAGTTGGCCCAGGCAATTTGCTGGCTGACCGTCAGCGGGTAAGTGCGAAGCAGCTCCGAATCCAGATTCTCCCTGTGCATATCGACGGCGGTAAGCTGGCTGTTGGAATAGGTTTTATAATAATAAATACCTTTTGTGGCATTCATGCAGCAGCTATAAGTGGTAATATCATAAAGATTCTCCGGTGTAACTACGCAGCCCCTGGGCATGGATACGGAGTCAAGGATATGGAAAAACTGTGAAATGCTGCCCATTTCATCCTTTTCGCAAATGGAATTCAGGCAAAGGTATGCGGCCTTGACGAAACGGGAGGCGGGGGAGTAGTCTCCGGGCAGGCCGACGCAGCCCAGCCCCTGGCCGAAGGGAACCAGGCTGGATATGGAACTGAAACAGTTTTTTGGGCTGTTGGAAACCAGATTCATGTACTGGCAGAGATTTGTTGTCTGAAAATTAAATCCGGGATTATTGGTTAATACGCCTACCGGATTGTCATATATCTCCATGCCTTTCTTGGTGGACTCCAGCACAATGGAACTTTCTCTATCCGCGAGATGCCAGTGCAGAGGGGCTAAAGGCAGACTTTCGCTGAAAGGGATGCTCACCAGATGGGTGGTGGCAAGGAGGGCTTTTGCTTCGGTAACGGAAGCACATTTTCCCAATATCCAGAAAATGAGTTCAAAGGGAGAAATATTTTTGCTGTTGGAATCTTCAGAAGAGGGATAATAGGCGGTGTCAGGAAAGTTTAGGCCCGCAATGCAAAGCCCGGCTTCATTGACAGCATCGGCATATAAAGGATAGCCTTCCACAACCGTTGCCATTCCCAAAATGGCATAGTGCTTATCCAGGATATCGGTTCTGCGGAAGGGGAGAGGGTAGTTCCGGGGTGTAAATACTACAGATTCGTTGAAATTGTATTCAAAATCCATCGTACGCCCAAAATAAAAATCCTGTGTTTTCATAGCAATGCTTGTGCACATAGTATGTCCTCTTTTCTTCAAAATTACGTTTGTATGCCAGGGAATGACGGAGCAATTCCTGTGAAGCCGGCAAACAGGCTTGAAAATATCAGCAAGGGCTGCCCCGCGACTCTATTTTATTTTAAGGATATTATATGTGTGCGGCAGGGGCTTTATACCCGTTGGAAAATTTTTATATAATAGGAAATTACGCCATAACATTGTAAGTCAATAGGAGTTGGCCGCCGGGCCAATTCTTTTTTTATCTTTTTGAAACTTTTTGTAACAGTGATTTGTCTAATAGGTACAGAATTGGAAAAGAATTTTAAAAAGATTGTTTATTGTATAGGAGGTATGGATGAGCAAAAAGGGTGAACTGATTCGGAACATCCTGCTGGAAAATTATGAAAGCTATTACAGGCTTGCATTCAGTTATGTACATCAGGAGGCGGATGCCATGGACATTGTGCAGGAAGGGGCGTATAAAGCAATGTTAAAGGCAGATACACTGAAAAATGAGAAATTTGCAGGAACGTGGGTGTACCGGATCATAATAAATGAGGCAAAGGAATATTTGAGAAAAAACAAAAGAGACTATGTGGAACTGGATGAGAATCTGGCATCGGTACAGGAATATTACAGGGATATGGATTTGGAAAAGGCGCTGGATAAGTTGCAGGAGTCGGAAAAAGCATTAATTATCCTGCGGTATTACGAGGATAAGCAGCTTGGGGAAATCGCAGAGATTTTTCAGGAAAATCTGAATACAATCAAGAGCAGGCTTTACAGGACGCTTAAGAAACTGCGGGAAGAACTTTCAGCATTGGAAAATAAGGAAGGCCCGGACAGCGTCCCAGGGTATTTACGGATACAGGAAGAGGCAGGCGGCGGCTCTAAGGGAAAGGCGTTAGGAGGGCGGCTGCGATACTGGGATGGAAGGGAGGAATGTGAAAATGAATAATGATAAAAAAGTGGAAGAAAGGATCTTGGCAGCAAAGGAAGACTACAAGAAGATTCCGGTGCCGGAGGAGATGAAGGAGAAGCTGGAAGCAGGGATAGAAAGGGCAGAAGCAGAGATTGGAAGGGCGGAAGCAGAGATTAAAAAGGCGAAAACGGAAAAGTGGGAGGATAAGGAGGGGATGGGAATGAAGAAGAAAGAAAAAACAGATAAAAAGAAAAGGTTATACAGGATGGCAGCAGCGGTGGCGGCAGCAGCGGCACTGCTTGTTATTTTGCCCAATACGGGGGCAGATGTAGCCTATGCTATGGGGAACCTTCCTGTGGTGGGAAGGCTGTTCCAGGCAGTCACATTTAGGGATTACCAGTATGAAAGTGAACGCTTTGAAGCTAATGTGGAAGTTCCCCGGATTGTAGTGGAGGACGTGGGAAAAGGAGAAATGGGAAAAGAAGAAGCGGGAACAGGAGAAAAGGAAGCGGGAACAGGAGAGAAGGAAATGGGAAAAGAAGAAGGAGGGGAAGCAGAAAAAGGAGAAACAGAAAACAGGGATGAGAATGTACAACAGACTGTGGATGAGATTAATTTCGATATAGAGCAGGCGACCAGTCAGCTAATCGAAGAATTCCAGGAATCGGCTGAACTGGGGGAAAGCTATGGCTCTTTGGAGATACACCATGAGACTGTGACGGACAATGAGAATTATTTTACGCTTAAGCTTTCCATGTACCGGGGAGCAGGGAGCGGATTTGAAAGCTATAAATTTTATACGGTGGATAAAAGGACGGGGAAACGGATACAAATAGGAGACCTCTTTCAGGAAGACAGCAATTACAATGAGTTACTCAGCGAGAATATTAAGGAGCAAATGCGGACACAAATGGCCGAAGATGAAGGAAAGGTGTACTGGGTAGACTACGAAGAGGTGCCGGAATGGAGTTGGGAGAGACTGAAGGAAGACCAGAATTTTTATTTCGATACAGAAGGAAATATTGTAATCGTATTCGATGAATATGAGGTTGCACCAGGGTATATGGGAGCACGGGAATTTACGGTACAGAGGGCTTTGTTTGAGGGGATTTTAAAATAAAGGCAGTAGGAACCGAAAATTTTTGCCTAAAATTATTGGTAAAATTAGATTATCTCTTTAGAAATTCTTATATGTCGGAATAGCCTGTATTTTCGGGCTTTTCCGGCAGTTTAGATATGGGGAGAAGTTCACATATACCCTCATAAACCTTTAGGTTTTCCCTCTGGGCGGTAGTAAAAAAGTGATATGCCCCTTATACATAGACAGGTATTTAATATGTGCGTTGTAATACCGCAATACTGCGTCTACCGCTTCCGGCTCTCCGGCAACGGCTTTTTCGATTATCTCAAAGGGTATCAGTTTTTTGTTCCTCATGTTTCAATCCCTCCCATTCTTTCCGAAACTGTTTCAGCGCAACATTTCTTCTGCGGTTTATCGAACTCCTGCAACGTCCGTACAATCTGCCGATTGCTTCATCACGATAGCCAATGAAGTAATAAAGCAACAGAACTTCCCGTCTTAATTCCGGTAATCTTGATAATGCCGTTGCTAACCGTTCATCATCAACAACAACTTCCTTTCCCAACACAAGAAATACCGTCGGCTTGTCCTGTTTTTCAAAGTAGCTGTCCATAGCAGACGGTTCAAAATATTTCTCTGACATCAGATAGTAAATTGAAATAGGTTTCAATTTGGGATATTTCCCGTTCCTCTTTCCGCTTCAAATCCCGCCATGCGTTCATAGCTTCATGGCGCAGGACAATCTTACAGAACGCATGAAATGCATATTCGATATGCTCCATGAACTGTTCAGAATATCTCATTTTCACTCACCCCCTTTCTTCCCAGTAGGGGATTATTACAGCAAATACCCATGCAGCAGAAAGCGCATAGGTATTTGAGTAATGCGAGTTATTAAGACATACTAAATGATATGTGTATTCATACTCATAGGCAGAAAATCCCGTTCCACAAGACAGGATTTTTTTAACAAATCAATCACCGATGAATTTTGTTGATACAGTTTGCATTTCATGGCGGCAACTCCTTTAGCCGCCATATCTCTTTAGGCAAAGATTCTCGCTTCCCGAAATCCAAAATACTTTAGCAGTACCACTGTCAACTTTTAGGACGCACTCTACAGTTAATTCATTTCCCTGCTCTCTTTCAACATCAACACCGCCAAACAGATATTCCGTTTTTGAAAAGTCCTTATATTCGGCTGAATAAGTTCCAACGTAATTATCAATCCCTGTAGTACGTTCCCCCTGCAAAGAGGATTCAGAAGTTAAAACAGTGTTTCCACCAATTTCATTTAGCGCATCCATGATGTCTAAAGCAGTATTTTTTGGAGTGTCGCCTACAGTGTCAGAAGCCATATCAAGTATCTTTTCCGTCCCGTCGGATAATGCTTGATAAATGCTGTTACAGCCGGAAAGCGATAAAGTACCCATACATATTAGAATGATGCAAAGTATTCTTTTTCCTGTCATTGAATATCCCCTTTGCCTTTTATTTTTTGTGTTTTGCTCCTGTCCTGTGCCAGAAGCAGCATAACCGCAGTTATAACAAGCATAATCAGAAGTACAACAACGCATCGGAAAATATTATATGTGCCGACTTCCATGCCATTTTGATAATTGATGAAACCAAGTCCTATCGTAACCGGGTAAAGACAGGACAGACCATGACCGGAAGCAAAAGTCCCTATAAAACCATAAAAAAATGCAAAAGCTACTCCCGTCATAAATGCTCCTGCCCTTTGTCCTGTAAATACAATAACAGGCAGCACCGATATAAATACAAAGCAATTCATTCCAACCATTTGGGCAAGCGATCTCATTACGCTGCCAAGAGCAATTCCCTCATATCTGCTAAAAAGCGAAATGAGAGCAGTAAATAAAAGTTCCACTACCGCCAGAAAGACAGAAATCATTCCGCAGACAAACACTTTACCCAAAAGCAGGCTTCGGAAAGATACCGGGATTGCCATTATATTTTTAAGCGTGTCGTCTGTTCTTTCACGTTCAATCATATAACCTGCAATCAGTACGATTGTCGCCGGAAAGATAAGCGAAAAGCTGTTCCATATTACATTATCTGAAAAACTGGAAAATGTCGGCGTTCCCGGCGTACCCATCTCCATAAAACAGGTTAGTAAAACAACAGACAGCATAGTTGCAATTCCAATCCAGATAACAGAGTATCGTTTTAATTTCCAGAGTTCTGTTTTTATGAGCCTTGCCATTTCTTACACCTGCCCTTCCTGCTTTTTGTAGATTTTGATAATCGCAAAATAAGAGATACCTCCAAGAATAAAAACGGTAAATACTACAATTCCTAATTTCAGAAAGTAGGGCTGCCAGTTTTCAAAAGCAGTTGTTCCCTGCTCAATCATTCTTGAAGCCTGCCAACGATAAATAACAGGCGTTGGTAAAATACTGGTAAGCACTTTCATCACTTGATTATCTGATGTGAACTGCCCTGTAAAAGCAAGGGAAAATCCAAACATTGTATAGAAGAATGTCAAAATAACTGCAAATATATAAGAGCGGTTAAATTTTACAATCGCAATTATAATCGGAAGTGTACCCGTGGCATATAGAATAGCCGTAATAATGGCGGTTATAAGTTTGTTCCAAATATTGCCCAAATCAGATCCGGCTATTATCCCCCCGATAATTGCAGAGAACAATGTTACACAGGTGAATAAAAGGCTGATAAAGTATAATACTATGATTTTTGCAGTCGCAATTTCCCATGCCGAAACAGGAATAGCTATCAAATTTTTCAGAGTTGCATTATCTCTTTCCATGTAAAAGAGCATAGCCCCTATAATGCCAAGTATGCAGGGAAGCATGACAGGAACAGCCATGCAAATGAGCAAATCATATAAGCCGTCAAAAGCGTTCAAATCGCCCACATTCCCTTTTAGTACAAGTGCAGTAAACGGGATAGGAAAAAGCAACGCAGAAAATATTACGAAAAGGACAAACTTTTTCCGTTTCAATTTCCAAAACTCACACTTTACAAGATCAAGCAATCCCTTCACCCCCTGTTACACGCTTGAAATAATCTTCAAGGCTTTCTTCGCAGACATAGGCTTCTGACACGGTAAGCCCGTTTTCGACAAAGGCTGTTACAATTTCACCGACAGGAATGCCTAAATTATGCAGACGCATCTTATAATCGTCCTGTATGGTAAACTGCGTTTCATGGAAATTGCGTTCTAAAATCCTTGCCGCCTGTGTTGTGCTGGAAACGGTAAAACGGATATGTCTGCTGCTTTTTGCTTCCAATTCTGCAAGGCTTTCTTCCTCCAGTAATGCGCCGTGGTCGATAATTCCAATATCATCAGCCAGCAATGCAATCTCGGAAAGAATATGGCTGGAAATCAATATTGTTTTCCCTCTTTCCGTACAGAGGTCACGGATAAAAGAGCGCACTTCCGAAATTCCAATCGGATCAAGACCGTTAATCGGTTCGTCCAAAATCAAAAGCTCCGGGTCGTGCATAATGGCAAGGGCAATCGCCAGTCGCTGCTTCATGCCAAGGGAGTATTGGGAAAACAGCTTTTTGTCTTTATAGGGAAGCCCCACTAAATCAAGCGCATTTTTAATTGCATTACGGCTCGGCACTCCCCGCAGGGTTGCAAAAATGCGCAGGTTTTCTGTGGCGGTCAGATTCGGGTAAAATCCGGGGGATTCAATCAGATAGCCAATCCGGGGCAGGAGCTTTTTCTCATTTGTCCGTAAAGGCTGTCCCCAGATTGTAACTTCCCCGGAAGTGGGCTGTGTCAACCCAAGCAGCATTTTCATGGTCGTTGTCTTTCCGGCTCCGTTTCTGCCAAGCAGACCGTATATGCGTCCCTGCTTTACATGGATATTCAAATCCGCAACGCTTTTCTGTGTTCCGTATTGTTTGGTAAGATTTTTTGTTTCGATTACATATTTGCTCATTGCAATCCTCCTTGTTTTGCGAAGCAAAATGCGACTGCCCTTGCAGGAGCAGAGGATTTTACCTCCTTTTCATATTTGCTATTCTATCACGCTAACCTTGCCAAAACCTTGCCGAAACCTTGCTTTTTTCATGTTTTTACAGTTAAGCGAAATTTGACAAACTGAAAAATCCCCGTACTATTACAGGGATTTCGGAAGTAATAAGGTAAATGTAGTTCCCCTATCGGGAGTGCTGTCAACGGTAATTGTTCCTTTGTGAGCAGCTACAAGTTCTTTTACGATTGATAAGCCTAATCCATTTCCACCAGCAGACCGTGACTGATCGCATTGGTACATTCTTTCAAAAATATGCGGAAGATGATCGGGAGATATTCCTTTTCCATTATCTGTCATAGTGATTTTGGCTTGCAGATCATTTTCAAAAATATGGAAAGATATTTTGCTTCCTTTACTATGGATAAGGGCATTCTGCAACAGATTATTGAGGATGCGGCTATAAGCGTTTGCATCTATACGCATAAGATACTCTGTTTCTGGTATATCAAACACATAGTCAAAATTGCTGTTTTCTAAAACAGAAATCCAGTCAACGATAATATTCCGTGATAACTCGTTTAGGTCTAAAACTTCAAAATGAAAAATCTGTTCCCCGGAGTCCAGTTTTACCCATTCAAAAAGATTTTCCACAAAATGCTTTAGATAATCCGCTTTTTCAAATGCGACATGAACATATTCGTCTTTTTCTTCTCCTGCAACGATCTTACATTCTATTGCTTCCAAATAACCAACCAAAGAAGCGAGGGGAGTTTTTACATCATGGGAAATACTTGTCATTAACCGTTTATATGCCTGTTCAGATTGTTTTTGCTTGATAAGCTGCGTTTGGCTGTTCATTGCAATATCGTTTATACCATAGCAGATTTTTCTTGTCATATCGTTCTTTTTAGTCAGCATACGGCGGTTTAAATTCCCGGATTTTATATCTTCAAGGGCTTCTTCGATAATAGATAGTTGTCCCCGTACACGCCTAAGTTTTGTGACAAGAAACAAGATAAATAAAAGTGCGATACAAAACGCAATCAATAAAAACAGATTAACATTCATTTTATGCCTCCCTGTTAAAACGATAACCAACGCCGCGGACGGTTAAAATATAAAAAGGGTGTTCCGGGTCTGGTTCAATTTTTTTTCGTAATTTGCTGATAAAAGACATGATATTGCTATCATCAAAAGCATATTCTTCCTCCCATACATGGGTATAAATCTGCTTTTTCGTAAATACCTTCCCTTTGTTTGCCGCAAGAAAAGAGAGCAGATCAAATTCTTTTCCTGTAAGTTCCACTTGTACGTCGTTCCTAAAAACAAGACGATTCAGATTATCAATCGTCATTCCCTGAAACACCATACAATCCGTTTCGGTGCCGGAAATTGGATTGAGCAGGGTATAACGCCGGATAAGGGAATTGACCCGCGCCATAAGCTCGTTAATGCTAAATGGCTTTGTCAGATAATCGTCTGCCCCCATTCGCAAGCCGGACACTTTATCTTCTTCATCGCTTTTTGCAGTGAGCATAAGAACGGGGACATTGCTTGTCTGCCGTACTTGCTGCAATACCTGAAAGCCGTCTAA
>Ga0137297_10540_pt1 | contig 27467 bp, 19 predicted proteins | sample RamsorincwithD2O_FD_97191 | JGI IMG/M metagenome (GOLD analysis project Ga0137297, IMG submission 97191) | Mouse cecal microbial communities from Vienna, Austria - Mucin amended with D2O | ecosystem: Host-associated > Mammals > Digestive system > Large intestine > Cecum | place: Austria: Vienna... | reverse complement strand
TATTGGACGAACCGCAGCTTTGTATTCAAAAGCAAGGTGAAGGGCAAAGAGGGCATCTGGAAGGAATTTTCCGCTTTTGTAGGAGCCAGAATAGTAACAGGCGGAATGGAATTGGTGATTATGTATGTAATGGTGGATTTGGCAGGCATTCATAATATGATTGCCAAATTTGTCTGCAATGTGGTAGTTATTGTTTCCAATTATATATTTAGTAAATTGCTGGTATTTAAGAAGAAGGAAGCATGAGCGGGATGCGGGAGAAATTATATAGCTTCCATAAAGCTATACAGAAATGGGGTTTCATATGGGGAAAGAAAAAGATAGGGGAAAACGCCGGCTGAACTATGAACTGCTGCGTATCATTGCAATGCTTATGGTAATTACCCTACATTATTTGAGCCATACAAATATGCTGCTTCTGCCGGGGGAAGAAGGGGGCAGCAAGCAGATAGTAGGGATGCTCCTGGAATCTTTTTGTATTGTGGCGGTGAATGTATATGTGTTGATTAGCGGCTATTTTCTTGTGGAAGCCGGATTTAAGGTGAAAAGGGTTCTGATATTGATAGGTCAGGTACTTTTTTATGCAATATTGATTCCGTTAATTATGATGGGAACAGGGATTTTCGCGGGGGAAGGGGGAGACTTCTACAGGCTGCTGCAGTATGTTTTCCCTTTGGAAACAGAGCATTATTGGTTTGCCACTTCCTATGTGCTTTTATACTTGTTTAGCCCTCTGATAAATGCGGCGGTGAAAACGATGAGCAGGAAACAGCTGCAGATTGCCATAGGGGGGCTGCTGCTGCTGTTCGGCGGTATAAAAAGCATAGTTCCCATACAGTTTGTGACAGACAGGGCCGGATATGATTTCGGCTGGTTCTTATGCGTTTATCTTGTGGCGGCATATATCAGGCTGTACGGATGGAAACCGATAGGGAGCAGGGAAAAGGCATGGGGGCTTTATATCGGCTGCGGGCTGCTCATATTTGCCATCGGTACAGGGGCATATTTCATCAACCGAGCTACAGGGCTGCTAGGCTATTATATGGAAGTTCCTTATCATTATAATTATATCCTGTGCCTGCTTGGGGCGATAGGATTATTTGGGGCCTTTGGTTATGTGAAAATCCCGCAAGGCCTGTTCGCCAGGATTATTGTCAAGTTATCGCCCCTTACGTTCGGGGTATACTTATTTCATGAGCATATTGATATCCGCAATGTATGGACGGTATGGGTGGAAGACTTTATCGGCCCGGTGGCAGAGACGGGTGTGGGCGGATTTGTCCTGCATTGGATAATCTCTATACTGGTCATATATATAGCAGGAAGTTTTATTGATGGCATCCGGCTGAATATTTTCCGTTATATGGGAAGGCATCTGGAAAAGTCCAGGGCGGCAGGCTGGGTGCGCGGACTGGATGGGGAATTCAGATAAAGGATGGCAAAGAGGGCAGCAGGAATGAAAGGAATAGCCGGAATGGAAAAAAAGTATAGTATTATGGTAGTCTTGCAAAGGTGCGTATTCCCGTTGCTGCTTCTGATTTACCCTTTGCTGCTGGTTCGTCAGGGCATTGATGTATCGGATACTACTTATTCCCTTGGGTATTATCGTTTTATGGGGGAAATGGACATTACCTGGGTACTGGCTACTTATCTGGCCAATGTAGCCGGGGCTTTTTTAATGAAGCTTCCCATGGGGAATACTCTGCTTGGAATGAATTTATATACAGGGCTTTTGGCAGGCGCAATTGCCCTCATCTGTTATTATGGCTTATCCAAGTGGCTTCCGGCCTGGCTTGCGTTTTTCGGGGAAGTAATCGCCCTTAGCTTATGCTGGTGTCCTACAACGATATTATATAATTATTTGACTTATCTCTTTTTTGCCCTGGGTTGTATTTTCTTATGCAAAGCCCTTTTTGAAGGAAAACCTTTTTACAAAGGAAAACCTTTTGATAAAGGCAAACCTTTTTACAAAGGAAACGCCTTTTTACAGGGTGGGGAAGTTTATTATGTATGTGCGGGGATTTGTCTCGGGCTGAATGTGATGGTACGGTTTTCCAATCTGGCGGAGGCGGCACTGATTGTGGTGGTCTGGTTTGCCGGATGGCTGGAAAGGGACAAGCTTTCGGCTGTGTTGAAGCGGACAGGGCTGTGCCTGGCAGGATATCTGGCCGGATTTGGCAGTATCCTGCTGGTAATTATGGCAAAATACGGGGCAGGGGCATTCGGGGGCATGATTTCCAGCCTGTTCGGGATGACAGGGGAGGCTTCGGATTATACGCTGGCGGGTATGGTGCTTGCAACGGCTTCCGCTTATTTGGCCGCATTGAAATGGATGGCTTATATGATTCCCTGTATCGGGGCAGGCATGGTGCTGTTTGCCATAGGGAAAGGAAAAATGGAGCGGGCAAAAAAGGGGCTGTATTGCCTCGGGATTTTAATATTGTTCCGGTTTTACCTGGGGCGGGGCATGTTTTCGCTTCGGTATTATAATGAGGGATGTATTTTTCAATGGATGATGCTGTTTCTCATCCTTTCCGTTATGTGCTGCGCGGCCGGGATTGGAGGATTCTTGTCAAAAGACAGGAAGGAACGTATTTTGGCGGCTATGGTGCTGGCGGTTATTCTCATTACGCCGTTGGGAAGCAATAATTATACGTATCAGAATATGAATAATTTATTTTTTGCAGCCCCTTATACACTATGGGCCTGCTGGCGCATATGGAAAAGGACGGGGAATAAAATCCTGCATTTCCCGTGGCGTGCATTTATGGCGGCGATTCTTCTTATGACATTGGTGCAGGGGATTGGCTTTGGCTGTACTTATGTATTCAGGGATGGGATTTACGGGGAAAAACGTGTCTGTAAGGTGGAAAACAGTCCGGTGTTAAAGAATATGATGACTACAGAGGAGAACGGGGAGAGCCTGCAGGGCCTGATAGATTTTTGTCAGGAAAACGGAGTGGGAAGTGAACCCCTTCTGTTATGGGGGGATGCGCCGGGGCTTAGCTATATTCTGGACGCGCCTTCCGCAATTTTTACTACCTGGCCGGAGATACCAAGCAATACTTATGATCAGCTGGAGCAGGCGTTGATGGATTTGGACTGGAAGCCGGATATTATTCTGCACAATGAGCCGGGGAAGGATATTGTGGCAGGGGAAAAGACGGACTTGATTCTTGATTATATTTCGGAAGGGGATTATACTTGTATATTTGAGAATAGATGTTATAGAGTTTTTCGGGCATTATAGGAAGGCAGCGGGAATAAGGGTTAGCGCATAAAGGCGCGCAGAAATGGAGAAGAATGATGATTAATTTTAATGTGCCTCCGTTTACGGGGAAAGAAATGGAATATATGCGCAGGGCAGTGGAGAATGAGAAGATATGCGGGGACGGGGAGTTTACGGGGAAGTGCAGCCGGTGGATAGAGGAGAGGACAGGAACGGCGAAGAGCCTGCTGACTACTTCCTGTACCCATGCTTTGGAGATGGCGGCGCTTTTGGCGGATATTAAGGAGGGGGATGAGGTAATCATGCCTTCTTATACTTTCGTATCCACGGCGGATGCTTTTGTACTTCGGGGGGCTGTGCCGGTATTTGTGGATATCCGGAAGGATACGATGAATATTGATGAGAATTTGATAGAGGCGGCGATTACGGAAAAGACTAAGGCGATTGCGGTGGTGCATTATGCCGGGGTTTCCTGTGAGATGGATAAGATCATGGACATTGCCGGGCGTTATGGGCTGGTGGTGGTGGAAGATGCCGCCCAGGGTATTATGGCTTCTTATAAAGGGAAAGCCTTGGGAACGATAGGGGATTTCGGATGTTTCAGCTTTCATGAGACGAAGAATTATAGTATGGGCGAGGGCGGCGCATTGCTGATCAGGGATGAAAAGCATGTGGAGAAGGCCGAGATTTACAGGGAGAAAGGAACGGACAGGAGTAAGTTTTTCCGCGGCCAGGTGGACAAATACCGTTGGGTTAATTTCGGCTCATCCTATCTTCCCAGCGATATGAATGCGGCTTATTTGTATGCCCAGCTGGAGGTGGCGGACGAAATTAACGAGGTGCGTCTGGCCAGGTGGGGGCGGTATTATAGAAACCTGAAGCCTTTGCAGGAAGCGGGTAAAATAGAATTGCCAATTATCCCGGAAGGCTGTGTCCATAATGGCCATATGTTTTATATTAAGGCTAAGGACTTGGAGGAGAGGACAAAGCTGATTGGTTTTCTGAAAGAAAATGGTATTCTTTCGGTATTTCATTATGTTCCTCTTCATTCGGCCCCGGCAGGCCTTAAGTTTGGGCGTTTCCATGGGGAGGACAAGTATACGACAAAGGAAAGCGACAGGATTTTGAGGCTTCCTATGTTTTATAAGCTGACGGAAGAAGAAGTGGATTATATCAGCGGCAAAGTAAAGGAATTTTATGGTGTTTAGGGATTTTTATAAAAAATATGAAAATTTCATATTAGCATCGGCAGTCTTGGCTGCGCTGCTTTTGTTTGTGGGCATTCGTTATGATTATTATTATGATTTAAACGATGATGTATTTATTAAGGATTTGATGGCAGGGGTCTATACAGGGGAACCGGAAGGTCACAACATACAGGTCCTGTATCCTTTGAGCCTGGGGATTAGCCTGGTGTACCGTATTTTCCCAAAGGCGCCGGTGTATGGGCTTTTTCTGTGCCTTTGCCAGTATGGCAGTTTCTGGCTGATGATTCGCAGGAGCCTTGGCTTTTGCCAGAGGACGGCGTGGAAAGTTTGCCTTGCGGCTGCGGAAGGGGTGATGGTCTGCGGGCTCTTTCTGGATCATCTGGTATTCGTGCAGTATACGGTGACTGCCGCATTGCTTTGTGCGGCGGCGGCTTTTCTATTCGCCACTTCCGGCACGGGAGAATGCCATAAGGCGGGGAAAGGGTTTGTAAAAAAGAATATTCCAAGTATCCTTTTAGCGGTGCTGGCTTTTTGCCTGCGCACGGAAATGATGGAACTTTTGCTGCCGCTGATATGTGTGGCCGGGGTATATCGCTGGGTTTTGGAGGACGGAATTTTTACAAAAGAAAATTATCGGAAATATTTTACTGTTTTCGGGGCAGTATTGGCGGGGATGTGTATTTCCGTTGTGGTGGACCGGGCAGCTTTTGGAACAGGGGATTGGAAGGCTTATGTGGACTTTTTTAACAGCCGGACGGAACTTTATGATTTTCAGGGAATCCCCCCCTATGAAGGGAATGAAGGGCTGTACGAGGCACTTGGTATGTCAGAAAGCGGACAGCACATGCTGCTGGAGGAATATAATTTCGGTCTGGATGACAGTTTGGATGGGGAAGTTCTGGACAGGGTGATAGCGCATCAAAAGAAAAATAAACAGGAAAAGCAGCAGCTGGGCGGACGGATAAAGGAACTGCTATGGGTGTATACAAGCAGGATGTGGCCGCCGAAGGCGAAACAATTGTCCGGCGGTGGGGTGCCATATGATTATCCATGGAACTGTATGGTGATTCTGGGATATGGAGCCGTATTTCTGGCAGCGGTTATAAGATGTGTGCTGAAAGAAAAGAAAAGGGCATTGTACATCGGCCAGAGGGGCGGCTGTCTGTTGTTTTTATCCGTGGTAAGAACTGCTTTGTGGATGTTTATTATGTGGAGGGGCAGAGAACCGGTGCGCATCACCCATTCTCTGTATCTAATGGAACTGTGTATTCTTCTGGCCATGCTGTATATGGAGTGTATGGGGGGGCGAATGGAAAACCAGGGCATAGCAAGAAGGGGCAGTACAAGGCAAAAGGCAGATAGAATGGGTATCCGGGCACTTACGGCGGCGCCTATGGGGATCACTGCGCTGATTGGCCTGGTGGCGCTGGCAGGAACGGCGGCACTGGCAATGCCGGAAAAAATAGAGGAGGTGGATGGGGAATATGCAGCCAGGGGCGTGGCCAATGAAGTATATGACGGAATGAAAAGTTATGCCAGGGCTCATGAAGATGGTTTCTATTTTATAGACGTTTATTCGTCCGTATCTTATCCTTCCGGCAGCTATCAGGAAACCCCTTATTCGGAAAAAATGTTTGTGGGAGTAGATAACAGGCTGGCAAATTATGATATTATGGGTGGATGGCTGGTAAAAAGCCCTTCCCACAGGAAAAAACTGGAACACTTTGGGATAGAATCCATGGAAGAGGGGCTGCTGTATCAGGAGGGAGTATATCTGATGGCAGAACTGGAAAAGGGAACGGATGGCTTTTCGGATTATTTCAGGGATAAAGGCATTTTGGTAAATATAGGGCTGGCTGATGAAATATGCGGCATCATCGGTGTATATCGTGTGAGCGGGGAATGATGTGTGCCTGGAAATAAGGGGCATCCGGAAAAAGCGTTATTAAAACTTCCGGATGAAAGGCGGAAAGTATCATATTTTTGTGAAACCGGTTATGAAGGGGTTTTTCGGAGGAGCAGCATATGCAGGAAATAAGGATAACAGGAGAAAAGGTCGTTTTAAGGCCGATGGGATATGAAGACACGGATTTGATTGTGAAGTGGCGGAATAATGAAAGGGTGAGAGGCAATTTCATTTACCGGGAGACGTTCACGGCTAAAGGGCATGAGAACTGGATAAAGACAATGGTGGCCACAGGCAGGGTGGTGCAGTTCATTATTTGTGAAAAAAAAGACATGCGTCCTGTGGGAAGCGTATACTTCCGCGATATCGACAGGATAAAGAAAGAGGCGGAGTATGGGATTTTCCTTGGGGAAGACGATGCGGCGGGAAAAGGCTATGGAACGGAAACTGCCCGCCTGGCATGTGACTATGCCTTTGAAAAGATGGGTTTAAAAAAATTAGTGCTCAGGGTATTTACCGATAATGAAGCGGCGGTAAAAAGTTACCGGAACGCAGGCTTCGCGGAGGAATCTCTGTTAAAAGATGTGGTATGTTCCGATGGGGAAAAAAAGGATATGCTTTTTATGTCGAAGGGGAAAGAAACGCTGGTCAGTTTCGTGATTCCCTGTTACCGTTCGGAACTGACGCTGCCCAAGGTGGTAAAAGAGATTAGGGAATCTGTACAGAACCTGAGGCAGCAGGGAAAAAACTATGATTATGAAATTATTCTGGTAAACGACTGTTCCCCGGATGATACTTTTTCCGTCATTAAGGATTTCTGCATGGAAGACAGGAAAATAAAGGGTGTGAACCTTTCTAAGAATTTCGGGCAGCATGCGGCCCTGATGGCGGGTTTTCATCAGGTCAAAGGGGATATTGTGATTTGCCTGGATGATGACGGACAGACGCCGGCGGATGAGGCGGGCAAGCTGTTGGAGGGGATAGAAAAAGGTTCGGATGTGGTGTATGCAAAATACGAACATAAAAAACATTCTGTTTTTCGGAATTTCGGAAGCAAGGTAAACGAAGAGATGGCACGGATTATGCTGGGCAAACCGAAGAACCTCTACGTTTCCAGCTATTTTGCGGCGAAACGTTTCGTAGTGGAAGAGATGAAAAAATATACAAATGCCTATCCCTATGTCATTGGGCTGGTATTACGTACAACGAAAAGAATCAGCAACGTGACAGTCTGCCACAGGGAAAGGGAAATAGGCACTTCCGGCTATACGTTCGGCAAATTAATCGGGTTATGGTTTAATGGCTTTACTGCTTTTAGCGTAAAACCTCTCCGGCTGGCCACATTGGTGGGGTGCGCCTGTTCGGCGATGGGATTTATTTATGGGATTTATACGGTTATTAAGAAACTGGTGAATCCAAATGTGCCTATGGGGTTTAGCTCACTGATGGCAGCTATCGTATTTCTGGGCGGTATGACTATGGTGATGCTGGGGCTGGTGGGGGAATATATAGGCAGAATGTATATTTCCATGAATAATGCCCCCCAGTTTGTGATTAGGGAAACGATTAATGATGAAGAATAAAACGTTAGATATAAAAATAAAACGGCTGGCGGGAGCGCTTCTGGCATTTGCAGGAGTAGTATGCCTTCCGTATATATGGAATCTGGACGGGAAATCCCTGATAATTAGCAACAGCTGGTTTGGGGTCTTCCTTTGGGGTGTCTTATGGTATCTGACAGACAGGTCGCTGGCAGATAATGTGTCTTTGGGCGGCAGGAAGACGGAGACAGGAGGTAAACGGGAAGAAGGGCAGCTGGAAGAAAGACGGCCGCGGGAAAGGCGGCAGGTTCTGGCGGCAGGAATGTCAGCCTTTTTCTTTTCTTCATGCCTGGCCTTCGGTAGTTCGCTGGAGCAGAGGGAGAATGTAGTGTTTGGCAATGGGATGATGTGGTTGTCCATAGCGGTATGGGCGGCTATCTTTACCCTTTGGATTTGTAAAGGATGGGAACTGCTGGAGGAGAGGAATTCCCGCAAAAACAGGGCAGCAGGAACAGGAAACGTAATAGAAACCAATATAAGAAACCTGGTACGGAGATGGGAAGAGATGCCGGAGAAAAAGCGGGCAGCGCTGCTGTTTTGCTTTTTTGTGCTATGCTGGCTTCCGGTATTTCTGGCTGTGTATCCAGGTTTTTTTGTATATGACGCCCAGGATGAATTCGTCCAGGTGGAAACCAGGCAATTCACGACTCATCATCCCCTCCCCCATGTACTGATGCTGGGCGGTATCATACTGGCAGTACACAAACTGACGGGTTCTTACAATTTAGGCATCGCAGCCTATACCCTGTTGCAGATGTGCCTGCTGTCCGGAGTATTCACTTATGTGCTTTCTTATATGAGAAAATGCGGGGTAAAGCGTTTGCTTAGAATCATCACAGCACTCTATTTTGCATTTTTTCCGGTTATTGTAATGTTTGCTTTGTGTTCCGCTAAGGATGGGATATTCACGGCGGCGCTGCTGCTTTTGCTCATATCCATATACGAAATGGCAAAGCAGGGCAAAAACTTCTTTGCAAGCCGGAGTTTCCCCATTCTTTTCTGTGCCAGCGCTGTGGTCATGATGTGTTTCAGGCATAACGGATTGTATGCGTTTCTCGTCATGGTTCCCCTGCTTTTCTATGCCGGGAACGGAATCCGTAAAAAGCTGGGATTTCTGTTGGGGATTACTTTTGCCCTGTATTTTGTCATAAGCGGAGCCCTTACAGCAGCCCTTTCGGCGTCGGACTCGGAAAATCAGGAAATGCTTACCGTTCCCATCCAGCAGTTGGCCAGGGTATATAAATATGACAAAGAAAGCCTGAGCCAGGAGGAAATCCAGAAGTTGTACGAAATCATTCCGGAAGAGGCGCTGCGCTTTTATGCCCCCAAGGTTTCCGATGGGGTGAAGGTGTGGTTTCAAAACGAAGCTTTTGCCGCAGAACCGGGAAAATATGCCGGGTTATGGCTGAAAATAGGGATGAAGCACCCATTTACCTATTTGAATGCCTGGTTTATGACCTCGTACGGATTCTGGTATCCTGACACGGTCATCGATGTATACAGGGGGAACGGCGTCTTCACCTTTACCTATGAGGACAGTTCTTTTTTCGGCTATGAGGTGGAGGCGCCCGGAAAGCGGGAGAGCAAAATCCCATGGCTGGACGAATGCTACCGCAGGATGTCCCTGGAAATCGCCCAGCAGAAAATCCCGGTTCTCTCCATGGCGTTTTCCCCAGGATTTCTTTTCTGGATATTTGTTTTTACAGCTGGGTATGCTTTTTATAGAAGAAATTATAAGGTGCTGCTTCCTTTTGCCTTGATATTTCTGGTTTGGCTGACCGTAATCTTAGGACCCACTTATTTGCCGAGATATGTGCTGATTTTATGGTTTGCCCTGCCTGGGGCTGCTGCGGTGCTGGCGGAGGGGTGAAATCAGACAGGCCGGCAAATGTGCCCAAGCATAATGCTGCTAAGCATAATGCCCCGTTTGTTCTTGTAAACTTTTACCAACTATGCTATACTTACCCAAGTAATTTATAGAAAGGGCATGGTTATCAACCATGGTTATTAGTGTGAAAAATAGATTTTTCACACGGCGATTTGTGTCTGCGCGTTGCTTGCCACAAAGTCGCTTATGCGCAAAAAGCAGCGCAGAAATGGGGAGTAACATGTATAAAGTTGTAAAAAAAAGCCGTGCGATACAATGTATTATTATTATTCTCGCCCTGCTTATTATGATTACCATATATCCTCTGCGCATCTGGAATGAGACGATTCCTTCGGTGAGCAATCAGATACTGGCCGGTTCTTCCGACAGCATATGCGAGGATTATATGCTGCAGCGTTTTATAGCCCAGTATGATCATCTGGGAACCATTAATTTGTATGTGGTGGATTTTGCAAATGGATGGAACAAAGATGTGCCGGTGCACTCTTTTATATTCCGGCTGATGGATTCCAACATGCAGATTTTATTTGAAGAAATCGTGGATGTCCGGTTTATAGATATCCCAGGATTTTGCCCTGTGTATATTAACGAAGATTTGGAAGTGGGAAAAGACTATTACTTTTTCCTTCAAGGCGATCATGGCAGCCGTGTCTGGTTTGGACTGGAGGAAACGGCAGGGGCAGGGACTTCCTATGTGAGCCGCCTTGTTTATAATTACGACGAACTGGAAGGCTATAATATAATCGGTCAATATAATTATACTGTGCCGTTGCGTAAGGATAAGGTATTCCTTTACGATGCCATATTGCTGGCCGTTACTATATTGCTGGTCTGCGCGGTGGAACTGTATTATAGAGTAAGCAAGAGGGACAAGCTGATAACGGTGGAAAAAGCTCTGCGCACTACGGCCAATGTGCTTTTAGGGGCCGGGCTGGCATATGGGATATGGAATATCAGTATACGTCACTTTTTCAGCGGGGAGCCGGTGGACAATGTATTCTATACGGTGGGAACGCTGATGGGTTTTGGAACGCTGTTTTATATAGTTAATGTGAAGAGAGCCAGGGGTGCTTACATTCATCTTAGCGAAAAACTTAAAGTCAATTTGCAGGATATCCTGCAAACGGTATTTATTGCGGCCGGAGTCTGGGCGTGCTGCAATTATATGAATGGACTCTACGAGATCCATCACAGGGTAGCGGAACGCCAGTTTGTTGTATTTCTGGCTTTGGCTGCTATTGTTATGTGTAGGGGAAAAGAGATTTTCAATAAACTGACGGCAGTTTATGCTTTGGCTGCCCTTGGGATTACCCTGTGGTACAGGAGCATTTATGTAGACTACATCGCTATGGATGAATGGGATTTGAGGATTTTGCGGTGGGGTATTGCGGCGGTGATATTGTCGGGATTCCTTCTCGTCAATATAGTGATGCAGCTGATTGTCCGGTATGCGGTTCGAAAAGAAAAGCTGCCCCGTATTTCCTGGTGGTACTGCGGGATTCTTGCTATATTTTTCATAATGATTATTGTTTTCAGGAATACCAGATGGTGGACGGTGGTGTTGGCTGCCGCATACACATTATTTTACATCCGGTTTGCTTTTTGGGATAAAAAGGCACATTTGCTGCAAAATATATGTAACGGGCTGTTGCTTAATTTTGTCTGCTCGATGCTGTTTTCCTTTGTGAGAAGGCCATTCCTTTCCTTTATCTATCCCCGTTTCCCGTTTGTTTTCCATACGGTGACGGTGACGGCTGTGTATATGACTTTTATTATGTGTGCGGCGCTGATGAAGCTGGTGGACAGGTACAGCAAGTGCTTATGCAATAAAGGCGGAGAAAAGACGGGGATAGTGCAGGGACTGAAGCTTCTTTGGAAAGAACTGCTTTTGTTTGGCCTGTCATCGGCCTATATGTTGTTTACCGCATCGAGGACTGGCTTTTTGGCAGTGGCGGTTATGGCATTGGTAACGCTGACATTCTTTATCCTGGGAGCAGGAATGAAAAGGATAAAAAAGGCGGCCGTGCTGATCCTGATTATGATATGCAGCGTGGTTTGGTGCTTCCCGGTAGTATTTACGGCCCAAAGAATATTTCCCGCTATGGTAAACAATATTTTCCGGTATGAGGTGGAGGATTTTCCCGATGAGATTACCAGGGGCAATGAGTGGGATTCCATGTATTTCATTACGGTAGCAAGATTTGTGGAAGTATTTAATAATAAGATATTTGGAATTGATGAACGGGGAACCTTTTCTTATGAAAGAAGTGAAGAATACCAAAAATACAGGGCGAAACGCTTTAGCGATGAGGGCGCGGTAGTCTGGGAAGGCAGCGTTGAAGAAATGCTGGAGGAAGAAAACGGTAATCTGACGGCCAGACGGGGCGGCAATTCCACGGAAGATGAAGGGAACGGACATAACAAGCTGGATATTATCGGTTTTAAGACAGAAGAAGAGCGGGCAGCAGACGATGCGGCAGCGGCGCAGCGGGAAGAGGAAGCCTTGCATTCGCAATACGAAAAAGAGAAGCCGAAAGAGGAAGAAGAAATAATCGAAGATATGAGCGTATATGAGAAAACCGAGGAATATGCAAATGGGAGGATGGATATATTCCGGGCTTATATCGACCAGCTGAACCTGACGGGGCATGATGAAATGGGGGCAATGCTGCCGGACGGCTCTTTGGCAGTTCATGCCCATAACATTTATTTGCAGGTAGCTTATGACCATGGAATTATCGTAGGGGTACTGTTTCTCCTTGTGGGAACGGCGGCGTTTGTCCAAGGATGTATTTTCTATAAAAAAAGGAAGAGCCAGGTGCCCTGTGCGGCATTGCCTGCAGCTGCCGTTGCCGCGTTTGCGATGGCAGGGCTGGTGGAATGGATTTTCCATCTTTGCCATCCGGCCAGCTTTGTGCTGATGCTGGTAATTGCTCCGCTGCTGTTTGAGGCGCGGGAACGCGCATAGGAAATAAAAGGGAAGAAGCAAATGAAAAAAGATAGGAATCCTTTTAATGTAAAGTTATTTTACAGGAGAACATGCCTGATTGTCTATGACATTATCAGCGTGATTTTTGCCAGTTATTTCGCTGTGTTTATCCGTTATGAGTTTCGGCTGGGCGATGTGCCGGAACACTTTCTGACACCGATTACCAGCTTTTTGCCGATCAATATTGTACTCACGCTGTTTGTGTGCTATATTTTTCGTCTCTATCACAGCCTATGGGCATTTGCGGGGGAGACGGAATTGCAGAATCTGGTAGTGTCATGTGCGGTTTCGACAATTTTGAACAGTATAGGGCTGCAGTTTTTCAAGACAGCCGGGCAGCCGGTGCCCAAAAGTTACTATTTCCTGTATTTGTTTGTATTAATCAGCATGATGTTTATCAGCCGGTTTTCTTATCGTTTCATGAGAAGTTTAAAGCATAAGCAGCAGAATAAGAAAAACGGTATTTCCGTCATGGTAATCGGGGCAGGGGAAGCGGCCAATGTGATTATTAAAGAAATCGTAAACAGCAATTTCAGCACCATGGTCATCCGCTGTATTATAGATGACGATAAAGGGAAATGGGGAAGATATATCCAGGGAATCCGGGTGGCCGGAGGCAGGGATAAAATTATCGAGTGCGCCGATGTCTATGATATCGATGAAATTATCGTTGCCATGCCTTCTATTTCCCGCGCGGAACTGCGCAAAATCCTGGAGATATGCAAGGAAACCAACTGTAAGCTGCGTTCCTTGCCGGGCATGTATCAGCTGGTAAACGGCGAAGTGAATGTGAGCAAGCTGCGGGATGTGGAAGTGGAGGATTTGCTTGGGCGCGAGCCAATTAGCGTGGACCTGGATTCCATTCTGGGCTATGTGCAAAGTAAAGTAGTCCTTGTCACTGGGGGCGGCGGCTCTATTGGCAGCGAACTTTGCCGCCAGATTGCCTGCCACAGGCCGAGACAATTAATTATTGTGGATATTTATGAGAACAACGTTTATGACATACAACAGGAACTGAAGACCAGATATCCGGATTTGGACCTGGCAGTGCTGATCGCATCGGTGCGCAATACCAACCGGATGAACTGGATTTTTGAACATTATCAGCCGGATATTGTATACCATGCGGCGGCTCACAAACACGTGCCCCTGATGGAAGACAGCCCCAATGAAGCGGTGAAGAATAATGTATTCGGGACATGGAAGACAGCCCAGGCGGCAGCCTTTTACGGGGTAAAAAAATTCGTGCTCATTTCCACGGATAAGGCAGTAAACCCTACGAATATCATGGGGGCAAGCAAACGTATCTGTGAGATGATCATCCAGACCTTCAACAACCATTATGACACGGAATTTGTAGCCGTGCGCTTCGGGAATGTGCTAGGCAGCAACGGCAGTGTGATTCCCCTTTTCCGCAAGCAGATTGTGGCGGGCGGGCCGGTGACAGTCACCCATCCCGACATCATTCGATATTTTATGACCATCCCGGAAGCGGTATCTTTAGTATTACAGGCCGGGGCATATGCCAAGGGAGGGGAGATTTTCGTATTGGACATGGGGGAACCGGTGAAGATACTGGATTTGGCGGAAAACCTGATTCGTTTATCCGGCTACCGCGTAGGCGAAGACATCAAAATAGAGTTTACCGGGCTGCGCCCTGGCGAGAAACTATATGAAGAACTCCTGATGGAAGAAGAAGGCCTAAAAGAAACGGCCAACAGACTCATCCATGTAGGGAAACCCATAGAGATAGACGAAACACAATTTTTCATACAGCTGAAAAAACTAAAAGAGGAATCTAAAAACGAAAGCGGTGACATTCGCCCGCTTATTCAGGAAATCGTCCCTACCTATCATTACCATAGGTAGGAGGGCGGATGCGGAACTGGAATAAAAAAACAGCATCTGCCCGGACAGCGCCCCAGAGGATTTACGGACGCAAAGCGGCCGGAAATCGCTCTGCGAGAAAAAAGGTGCTGGGAGGGCGGATGCGGAACTGGAATGGAGATTATTATGGAAAAAAAGCGTATTTATCTTTCCTCCCCCACCATTCATGGGGAGGAGCAGGAATTTGTACAAGAGGCATTTGATACGAATTGGGTGGCGCCTCTTGGCCCAAATGTGAATGAGTTTGAAAAGGAACTGGCAAAATATGTGGGTATTCCCCATGCGGCGGCGCTCTCAGCGGGTACGGCGGCCATTCATTTGGCGCTTAAGCTGGCAGGAGTGGAAGAGGGGGATGTGGTTTTTGTGCCTTCCCTGACATTTTCGGCTACCTGTAATCCAATCGCATACGAAAAAGCGACACCGGTTTTCATCGACTCAGAGCGGGATACATGGAATATGGCCCCGGAGGCATTGGAAAAAGCTTATGAAAAATACCCGAATCCGAAAGCTGTCATCGTCGTGCATTTGTACGGAACGCCTGCCAGGATGGATGAAATCATGGATATTTGCAAAGCCCATGGAACGGTGCTGATAGAGGATGCGGCGGAATCCCTGGGCAGTACTTACAAGGGAAAGCATACGGGAACCTTTGGCAGGCTGGGGATTTATTCTTTTAACGGAAATAAGATTATTACCACTTCCGGCGGCGGCATGCTTGTATCGGAGGAGGAAGAACTGATAAAGAAAGCACGGTTTCTTTCCACCCAGGCCAGAGACCCGGCCAGGCATTACCAGCACTCACAGATTGGCTACAATTACCGTATGAGCAATATAACGGCGGGTATCGGAAGAGGGCAGCTGTTATTTATGGAAGAGCATAAAGCGAAGAAAAAAGAGATTTACCGCAAATACAAAGAGGCATTTTCCGATATCCCTGAAATCGCAATGAATCCCTTAAATCCGGATGGGGATGCAAACTGTTGGCTTTCCTGCATGACCATAGCGCCAGGGTGCAAGGTAACGCCGGATATGGTGTTGGATACTCTGGAAGGGGAAAATATAGAAAGCAGGCCTATTTGGAAGCCTATGCATTTGCAGCCGGTATTCGAAAAATATGACTTTTTTACACTTTGTGAAAACGGGGAAAGCGTAGCGGAGGATATTTTTAACAGGGGATTATGCCTGCCCAGCGATATAAAAAATACGGATGAGGATATGGCTCGCATTATCGGCCTGGTGAAGAATTTGTTTTGATCGTAGGCGGCAAAATAAATTGTTTCTAACGATAGATTCTCCGGGGGTGCATGCGGTTTTGCAAGGAAGATACTGCGTTTCATGCAGCCAAAATCGGCGTCAGTGAACAGTCGTCCATGATAGGCATTATAGGACAGAAAGGACATAACGGCTTATATGTATCGAAGATTTATAAAGCGATGGTTGGATTTTGTGTTATCTTTCATAGGGATTGTGGTGCTTAGCCCGGTGCTCATCGTGCTGGCTGCCCTAGTGCGGATTAAGCTGGGAAGCCCGGTGCTGTTTCGCCAGGAAAGGCCGGGAAGGGATGAGAAAATTTTTACCTTGTGCAAATTCAGGACGATGACGGACCAAAAGGATGGGGAAGGGAAACTGCTGCCGGACAGCGAAAGGCTGACCAAATTCGGGAAGCTGCTTCGGGCGGCCAGCCTGGACGAACTGCCGGAACTTTTTAATATTCTGAAAGGGGATATGAGCATTATCGGCCCAAGACCTTTGCTGGTTTCCTATCTGCCCTATTATACCGAGGAAGAAAAGCTGCGGCATAAAGTGAGGCCAGGGCTGACAGGGCTGGCCCAGGTCAGCGGGAGGAACTTTATCGATTCGGATAAACGGATGGAAAAAGATGTGGAATATGTAAAAAACCTTTCCTTCTTTATGGACATAAAAGTGCTGTGGATGACGGTTATGACGGTGCTCGGCCATAGCGATGAGGTGGCGGAAGATACCAACGCAGTAGAAGGAAATTTTGCGCAAATCAGGCAGAAAAGGTTGGAGGAGACGGGGAGGCTGAAAGATTGAAAATTGAAAATTTTCAATCCCAAGTTTGTGTCTGCGCGGCATCCACAAACTTGATATGCGTAAAGCCCCGGAAATACCGGGTCACAAAAGCCACGCAGAAATGGGGTTAAATATGAATATTCTGATATTGAGTGCGGGGACCAGGAATAAGGTGGTCCAGTATTTTAAGAGGGAACTGGCTGGAGAGGGCAAGGTGATTGCTTCGGACTGTTCGGACCTGGCTCCGGCGGTGTATGATGCGGACAAGTTTTATTTGGTGCCCAGGATTGATGAACCAGGTTATATTGATGTTGTTTTGGATATTTGTAAAAAGGAGAAAGTGGACGGGGTTTTTTCGTTGATAGACCCGGAACTTAGCCTTTTGGCAAAAGAAAAGGAACGGTTTTTGGCTATCGGAACGCAGCCGATTATCTCGCCTTATGATTTGGTGGAAACTTGTTTGGATAAATATAGGATGTATCGGCTGCTGGGGGATATGGGAATTCCGACAGGCAGATGTTATGTGGATAAAGAGGCTTTTTACCGGGGGGTAGAGAAGGGTGACATTTCTTATCCGGTATTCGTAAAACCGGTGAAAGGCAGCGCAAGTATCCATATCAATAAAGTGTACGGGGAGAAAGAAGTAGAAGTATTATTTGATTTATATGATGATTTGATGATACAGGAATTTATGGACGGTACAGAATATGGTGCGGATGTTTATGTGGACATGCTTTCCGGGAAGTGCACCTCCATTTTTGTGAAAGAGAAAATTAAAATGCGGGCGGGCGAAACGGATAAATCGGTGTCCGTAAAGGATGGGAAGCTTTTTTCCCTGATAGAGGATTTTGCAGAAAAATGCGGATTCCGCGGGATGATAGATATTGATATTTTTAAAATAGGGGATGTGTATTATATTTCGGAAGTGAATCCCCGGTTTGGCGGGGGGTATCCCCATGCTTATGAGTGCGGCGTCAATATGCCGGCTCAGGTGATACGGAATTTGAAGGGTGAAAAAAATGCGGAGGATATCGGCAATTACGAGGCGGGAATCTGCATGATGAAATACAGTGAGGTTATGATACGGAGATTATCGGACAAATGAGTACAATTTTAATACTTACAAATTCTTCCGGAGGCTTGTATGATTTTAGGAATGAATTGCTGGTAAGGTTGTTGGAGAACAATCGGGTGATTATCAGCCTGCCGGATGAAACGAAAGTGAAGGAACTGAAAGAGGAAGGGTGCGAAATTATCACTACCCCCATTAACAGGCGAGGTGTCAGCCCGGCGGAGGACGGAAAGCTGTTTTTGGCATATATGGGTTTGCTGCGCACAATCAAGCCGGATTTGGTGATTACTTATACAATCAAACCCAATATTTACGGAGGGTTTGCCTGCCGCCTTTTGCGGATTCCTTATATTACTACGATTACCGGACTGGGAGGGGCCTTTGACAGGAAAGGGCTGTTCTTAAAAATGATTGTTGCCATGTACCGTTTAGGGATGAAAAAGGCGGAATGTGTTTTTTTCCAGAATACGGAAAACAGGAACATCTTTGCAAACTACCGAATCCGGGGGAAAAAGGAGCGTCTGGTGAATGGATCTGGGGTAAACCTGGCAAGGCATAGCTTTGAAGAGTATTTGGCAGAGGGCAAAACGGTTTTTCTCTTCGTGGGAAGGGTGATGAAGGAACGTGGAATCCTGGAGTATCTGGAAGCGGCGGTGCGCCTGCACCGGGAGGATGCGGAGTTTGCGATCCTGGGATATTGTGATGAAGATTATCAGGACATACTGAATGAATATGAGGAAAAAGGAATCATCAGCCAATGGGGCTTCCATACGGAGGTACACCCTTTTCTGGCCAAGGCGAGTGCCATTGTAGTAGCCTCTTTCCATGAAGGCATGTCCAATGCCCTTATTGAGGCGGCAGCCACCGGACGGGCGGTGATAGCTTCGGATATCAGCGGATGCAGGGAAGCGTTTGAGGAAGGCGTCACCGGATTTGGATTTACCCCGGGCGATGCGGGTGATTTAATCAGGGCCATGGAAAAATTTTTAGAACTTTCCCCTGCGGAAAAAGCCGCCATGGGAAAAGCCGCCCGCAGGAAAATGGAACAGGAATTTGACCGCAATATCGTAATCAACTCCTACATGGAAGAAATTAACCAAATTCTGTAGGGGGGGGATTTGCGGAACTGGAATAAAAAAACCGGAATAAAAACTGGAATAAGAACTGGAATAGGAGGACAAGATGGATTTATATGAAAAATTGGTAAGCGGAGAAGAGAAACTTTCCCTGGTGGGCTTAGGATATGTGGGAATGCCTATTGCGGTAGCATTTGCCAGGAAAGTGAAGGTAGTAGGGTTTGATTTAAATGCAGAGAAAATCCGGTTATACAAGTCCGGCATCGACCCAACCAATGAAGTGGGCGGCGAAGTGGTGAAGAATACGAAGGTGGAATTTACGGCGGATGCTTCCAGGCTGAAGGAAGCCAAGTTCCATATCGTGGCAGTGCCTACGCCGGTGAACGATGACCATACGCCGGACTTAGGGCCGGTGGAAGGGGCAAGCCACCTGCTTGGGCAGAATCTGGTAAAGGGATCGGTCATCGTGTTCGAATCCACGGTGTACCCCGGGGTAACGGAAGATATCTGCGTGCCTATTCTGGAAAAAGAATCCGGGCTGAAATGCGGCGTGGATTTCAAGGTTGGCTATTCTCCGGAGCGTATTAATCCGGGGGATAAAGTGCACAGGCTGGAGACCATTACAAAAATTGTATCCGGAATGGATGAAGAAACATTGGATACGGTGGCAAAGGTATACGAATTGGTGGTGGAAGCCGGCGTATACCGTGCGGAGTCCATCAAAGTGGCAGAAGCTGCTAAAGTGATTGAAAACAGCCAAAGGGATATCAATATAGCGTTTATGAATGAACTCTCTATCATATTCCATAAGATGGGGATTGATACAAAGGCAGTGCTGGAAGCGGCAGGAACAAAATGGAATTTTCTGAAATTTTTCCCGGGTCTGGTGGGCGGACATTGCATCGGCGTGGACCCTTATTACCTGACCTATAAAGCGGAAGAACTGGGGTATCATTCCCAGATTATCCTGTCCGGGCGCCGCATCAATGACGATATGGGAAGATATGTGGCGGAAAGCCTGGTGAAAAATCTGATTAAGACGGATGTTCCTGTGAAAGAGGCGAAGGTGGCTATCTTAGGTTTTACCTTCAAGGAAAACTGTCCGGACACGAGAAATACCAAGGTAATTGATATTTATAAGGAACTGGGGGAATATGGAATAAAGCCCATGGTAGTGGACCCGGCGGCAGATGCCGAAGAGGCAAAAAAGTTATATGGGATTACATTCGGCACACTGGAAGACGTGCGGAATATGGATGCTGTGGTGATTGCAGTGGCACATTCCCAGTTCTCACAGCTAACGAAGGAGGATATTGCGGCCTTCTTTAATCCGGAACATAAAATTAAGGTACTGTTAGATATTAAAGGACTGCTGGATAAACGGGATTACCAGGAAGATTATTTGTATTGGAGATTATAATGGCAAAACGAATAAGGTCATGGGTGCTTCTTTGGCTGCTGTTAGCTGTATTCCTCGGGATGTTTTTTGTTTTCGGCCCGGGAATTTACAACGATTCGGATCAATATATAAATATGCATATTCATAGGGAACCATTGTATCCCTTATTCTTAGCCGCCCTCCGTGTCATTTTTAAGGACGGGTGGCTTATTGCCATGGGGATTTTCCAGAATACTTTTGCAGCGGTGAGCATATGGCTTTTTGCGGAATATATGGGGAAAAGATTCCGTCTGGGGCTATGGGAAGAAGTGATAGTGATAGTGATTCATCTTATGCCCCATATGATTACGAAATATTGCTCTTCGCTACATCTGTTTATGACCAATTCAGTGATGAGCGAGGCGCTCTGCCTGCCGCTCTTTACGCTGTTTCTTTTGGAATGCTTCAAAATCTTTACCGAAGAAAAGGAAAAGGATTTTAAGAAAGCAGCCGTCTGTTCCCTTGTCATTGCCTTTATCATTTCTTTAGTAAGAACTCAGATGATGATAACCGTTTTAATGTGGATGGTGGTGCTGTGTATACGAATCCTTTTCTGGCCGTCATGGCGCTGGGGGCGGAAGACATGGCAAAAGCCCAGGGATGGAAAGTGGAAAGCCGGGAAGATATTTATGGCTGTGGCTATCGTGATTTGTATATTTGCCCTGCGCCTGCTTGCGGTGAAAAGCTATAATCTCATTTTCAGCGGCCATTTTATAAACAATACTTACGGAACGGTAAACACGCTCACAAATATTCTATATGTATCGGACAGGGAAGATGGGGAAAGGATTAAGGATGAAACGGCCAGGGAATTTTTTTACCGCATGTATGATTTGACCGAGGAGCGTGAGGCAAACTATAAATACGCAGGGAAATCCCTTAAGGAGAAGACGGAGCATATCGAAGCATGGCACGATACCATAAAATACGAAATGATAGAGGACGTTTTCTATCAGGTATATGATAAAACAGTGACCAGGGATTATATTATTCAAAATCTGATGGCAGACGAGACGGCGGGGAAGATTATAGGAGGCATTTTGCCGGGCTGTTTCTTCCGATGGCTGGGAAATTATTTTTTGATTGCCAGATATGGCCTTATCCGCAGCGTGGGCATCGTGCACCCTGTGATAAACTGGCTGGTGCTGTTGATTTATTTGTCAGCCCTCGGGCTTACTGCTTGGGCATACCGCAGGGATTCCAAGGACCCTGCCATACCAGTGATGCTAATGTCCATACTGGCCATACTGGCCAATGTGGGGGCTGTTTCCATGACCATTATGTGTCTGTCCAGATATATGATTTATGGGTTTGCCCCGTTTTATACGGCTTATTTCCTGCTTCTGCTGGGGCTGTGGAAGGAATGGAGACGGCGCAGGAGGAGATGGTATTAGATATTCATGAATCAATTCTGTGAGGCGATGCAGCGGGCGGCCTGCCCTGCCGGCATCGCCTCACAAAATTGGTTACTGTTCAGAGGTCAGCTTGTGATAAACAAACCGATGGTGTAGACTAATCTTAGTCGAAACCATCGGTTTTCTTTATCCAAATATCTCGGATACTCTGTTATATAAATTTGATTCTTCGTTTTGGCGTATCTGAATAAGCATGCTCATGCATTCACAGAGATACTCGATGGACTCGAATCCCCTGAATGACACAGCCTGCTGCTGCTTGCGCTTATATCCTCTAAGCAGACGCTCCGCTTCATTGTTTGTAGCCGGAACTCTGTGATCATGCAGGAACAGAAGATGGTTGGACATGTATTCTTCCATCCGCAGATACAGGTTGTATCCGTCCTTATAATACTCACTTGCCGGAATGTATTCGTATTCCTCTTTCGCTTTTTGCAGTATTGCCCGGTAGCGTTCTTCATACCCCCTGACCTTTTCGGTGTCAGGGGGCGCCTCTTCCGGCAGGCCGTTCCGGTAGTGGATCATTTCCTGTACCAGGGCACGCATTTCCTTGTTCCAGGTCCGGTCAGCTTCATTATCTATGCTGTCCTTCAGATAGCGGAGGACATGCGCAAGACACTCCTGGTGTTGTGCACCATAGTTATAAAAGGTTTTCTCATGATCGTGAACCAGGGTTCCCTGGTAATCTTCGGCCGGGGTGCCTTTTACTCCTTCGTGCCCTTTTTTCCTGCGTGCAAAATACATCGCTTTTCCATCCGGGGCAGCGCACACAAATACATAAGCATTTTTTCCGTTTTCCTTTGCGTTGGTACAATCCGTATGAAGGACGGGGCTAAGCAGCAGATCGGCAAACGTCGCTTTTCGTTCCTGTTCCGTTTTTTTGGCAAATTCCCTGCCAAGCTTATTAACCATGCCCTTGGATATGCTGAGCCTGCCATCAGTCAAATCGGAAAGGAATTTCCTGCTTTTGTCGATGGAAGTGCAGCAGTCGTTATTCAACAGAAACAGGAAGGCCTTGACGCTTCCACCATAATTCACCTCGTCCACAACGCCGGGAGGAAACTCCGCATGGATCCGCTCGCCGGTTTTGGAATTATAATACACATCTGCGTGGTATTCCGTGACCTCCAGTATCGTACGTATGTTGACCAGCTGTTTCACGATCGTTTTTGAAGTCTTTTTGAAATCCGGATCTTCCAGCACTTCCCGGGGCGGCGGCAGCAGAACCGGATCCGTGGCAGGGATCTGCTTTTTCCTGCCGTGTCCCGGATGTCCCGGCTGGGCGCCCGGCTTACGGCCGCTTTTTTCCCGGCCGTTGGAGACCTTCTTGCGGCGGAGCGTTTTGGAAGAAGGGATGGAGGAATTTTCATAATCCCGGTTGATTTGCGCCCTCAGCTTCAAGTTCCTGCCCTTTTCCTCTTCCAGCGCCATTTCCAGCCCATAGATCTTATGGCGCTGCCGGGTTACCTTGTCCAGTGCGGCGTCTCTCTGTCTTTCTGCCTTTATGGAACGCCTTTCCATTCGTTCCAATTCTTTTCGCAAGGCCGACAGCTTTCGCTCGCATTCCTTTTGAAGTTCTTCAAATATCTCAAACCATTGATTGCGGACGGAAACGGTTTCACTGCGGGCACGTGAAAGCTCGTCCTTCAATTTCCGGATTTCCCGTTCCAAAGAACGTAATTCTTTCAGGTATTCCTCCTGCATGCGGACATATATTTCACCGGATTTGAAAGCGCATATCTGTGCGTTGGCCGCTTTCAGCCTGTATTCAAGAGTGGTGGTGTTTTCAAAGGAAGCGTTCATGTGGTCAGCCCTTCTTTAAGGAGTCAAGAATTCTGTTCATCAGCGCCGATAATTCACCGTTGTGTTCCTGTTGGGCCTTAATGATGCGTTCCTGCTGCCTGATGATTTCATTTTTTGCCTGGACTTCCTCTTCGAGACAGGCAACAGCCTTGTTAAGCAGGACGATTTCATCTTCCATATTTTTCATTCTCTCAATCCTCCGTTTTCATAAGGTAATTATACTATAGATGCCCTCAAAATGCGAATTTCCGTATTTGAGGGCATGGTCAATTTGACGGTGGATAATTTTAAAAAAACGAGTAAATATCAGGTGAAAAAGAGGGCAAGGAAGCATGCCTGGGACGAAACGGAAGACAGAAATGTGGATAACTTTCTGATAAATAAAGCGGACAGAAAAACTATAAACATCATTTTTCTGTCCGCTTTATTTATCCACATATAAAAAATTTAAATTTCGTCACTTTTCACAATCGTCAAATGTAGGGAGTGAACAGTAACCAAAATTGATTTCCGTGGCGTAGGTATCATATGTGTTGCTTTTTGCATTGTTTTTGGATATACTAAGGATAAGAAAAAGTGTCAATATGGCAGCAAAAACAGCATGAGCCCGGGAATTTTCTGCAAAGGAAAAGAAGATAAGGTACTGGAAGGGCACATGCGGAACTGGAAAACAGCATGAGCCCGGCCAGTACCTCAGAAAATTTACGGACGCGAAAGCGGCCGGGAATTTTCTGCAAAAGGAAAAGAAGATAAGGTACTGGAAGGGCATATGCGGAACTGGAATAGAAAGGAGAACTGCGCTCCATGCGCAGAAAGGTAATATGGGATATAAAGATTTAGTATTTGATGAGGGCAGTATATTTTTAGTAACCGGGGGCGCTGGTTTTATCGGCTCCAATCTTTGTGAAGCGATTCTCAATATGGGATATACAGTAAGATGCCTGGACAATCTGTCCACCGGGAAGTATGAGAATATTGAGCCGTTTACCCACTTGGACAAGTTCACCTTTATCAAGGGGGATATTAGGGATTTGGATACTTGCCTGGAGGCCACAAAGGGTGTGGACTATGTGTTGAACCAGGCGGCCTGGGGGAGTGTGCCCAGAAGTATTGAGATGCCGCTTTTATATGAAGAAATCAATATCAGGGGCACGCTTAACATGATGGAGGCCAGCAGACAAAATGGAGTAAAGAAATTCGTTTACGCATCCAGTTCATCGGTTTACGGAGACCATCCTCAGCTTCCCAAAAAGGAAGGGGTGGAAGGCAAGGTGCTTTCACCGTATGCCTTGACCAAACAAGTGGATGAAGGATATGGCAGGCTGTATAAAGAACTGTATGGGCTGGATACCTACGGAATGCGTTATTTTAATGTATTTGGCAAAAGGCAGGACCCGGATGGGGCTTATGCGGCGGTCATCCCTAAATTTATCCGTATGCTGTTAAATGGGGAAAGGCCAGTGATTAACGGTGACGGGAAACAGTCACGGGATTTTACCTATATCGATAATGTAATCGAAGCCAACCTGAAAGCCTGCCTGGCCTCTTCGGAAGCAGGGGGGAATGCATTTAATATCGGCGCAGGCGGAAGGGAATACCTGATTGATGTTTATTATGACCTTTGCAAAGCCCTGGGGAAGGAAGTGGAGCCTGTGTTCGGGCCGCCCAGACTGGGGGATATCAGGGATTCCAATGCGGATATATCCAAGGCTAGGGAGCTTCTTGGCTACGATCCGGAATATGATTTTGCAAAAGGAATTCAGCTGGCCATTGACTGGTACAAGGAGAATTTATGAAATATAGACTAGCAGTATTTGGCGTAAAAGATACTTCGGAAAATATAGTAGAATTTATCCATAAAAATATCCGTCCGGTGGATTTGGTAATTACCATAAGCAGGGAAGTGCTGAACAGGAATCAGGTGTCCGGCTTCAAGGGGTTGTCCGTGCTGACGGAAAAGTATGGGATTCCTGTTTTTGAAGCGGACAGCTATTTTCTTACCGATGAAAAAACGAGAAAGTTTATGGAAGAAAATGAGTTTGAGATTGCCATTTCCATGGGATGGCAAAGGCTGATTCCGAAAGATGTGCTGGATAAATTCCAATATGGGGTATATGGTTTTCATGGGAACTGTGGTTATCTGCCTTTCGGAAGGGGGCGTTCCCCGTTAAACTGGTCCATTATCCAGGGGGATACCAGATTTAACCTGAATCTGTTCCGCTATGATGAAAATGCGGACAGCCCTAATGTATTTGCTACGGAAATGTTTTCCCTCACGGTACATGATGACATACGTACCGCACAGTATAAGAACATGATATGTTCTAAAAATTTAATCCGGAAGCTGTTAAAAGCCTATGAGGAGAAAAATATTCAAATCCGCCAGGAATCAAAGGACTTCGATTCCTGGTATATGAAGCGGACTGCAGCGGACGGGAAGATTGATTTTCGCGGTCGCACAAGGGATATTTATAATTTAATCCGCGGCGTGGCTGCCCCTTTTCCCGGAGCCTTTGCCATGTGTGCCGGGGAAAAGGTGACGGTATGGGAAGCCCATCCTTTTGATGAGATGATAGACTTTTCCGCATATACGCCGGGCGAAGTAGTGGATGTTTTCGATGGGAAACCGGTGGTGCGGACCGTGGACGGCTCCCTGCTGATTGACAGGTATGAGTGCAGGCGGGCGATAGAGGCGGGGGATATTCTGGTGTAATTGCTGTTGCCATTAGTCAGAGACTATATATCTTGAATAAAAAGGTGAATAAAAAATTTTTCGCAAACTTTGATGCATTTGAAATGTCAGGAATTTTGTGATAAAATAAAAAAAGGATCCTAGTAAGGCAAATTGCCGCCTCAGCGTCTGAGGTTAAAGCAATGAGATTTGGTTAAATTTGTTCGACTGCGTCGATATTTTGCATAAAAGTAAATTTGCGATGGAACCATACGGATTTCGGCAACCTTGCCGAAATCCGTAGAACCGCAATCGCAAATTGACTTTTTCCAAGAAACTATTACCAAATTTAAGTAGGGTCCTTTTTATATTATGGAAAAATATTTTTGCCGGCATGGGGAATGATGAAAAAAATATTTTCAAAGCGAAGGACTATGCAGAGGTTGAACGGATAAAAGGGATGTATTCTTTTCTCATGTCTATAGAAAAAAGGGGAATAGAGGACTGTTATTCAGAGAGGATGAAGGAAATAATACGGGAAAAAGGATATGAGAATTTGGAAAAGATGATTCGGGATTTGGGGGAGGAACATGAAAATAGCAGTACGCATGGATGATATTACGCCAAATATGGATTGGAAAAAGTTCTTGGAATTCAAGATGCTTTTGGACAAGCATGGAATTCGGCCCCTTATCGGCGTTGTGCCGGACAACCGGGATGAAAATTTGAACCGGGAGGCGGAGAATGGTAAAGGCCGGGAGAGGAAAGGAACAGCGGAATTCTGGGAATATATCCGTTCCTTGCAAAGCCAGGGATGGGTGATAGCGATGCATGGCTATCAGCATGTGTATACGCAAAAAAAGGGGGGAATGTTTCCCTTAAATGATTTTTCGGAGTTTGCCGGCCTGGGTTTTGAACAGCAGTTTGCCATGCTGGAAAAGGGGAAGGCCATCTTGGAAAGCCATGGGATTAAAACCGATATTTTTATGGCGCCTGCCCATTCCTATGACAGGAACACGTTAAAGGCATTGCAGAAATTAGGATTTACTAAGATGACTGACGGTTTTGGAAGCGGGCCATATATCTGGAAGGGGATGAAATTTTTCCCTATTTCTTTTCGCCTGGAAAGCAGCCTGAAAAAGAAAAAGGGCATCACCACTATGGTGATTCATGCCAACACGATGGCGCAGAAGGACATGGAGAAATGCAGCAGGATTTTCGAAAAAAATGAAATGATTTCCTATGGGGAT
>Ga0137297_10538_pt1 | contig 27496 bp, 21 predicted proteins | sample RamsorincwithD2O_FD_97191 | JGI IMG/M metagenome (GOLD analysis project Ga0137297, IMG submission 97191) | Mouse cecal microbial communities from Vienna, Austria - Mucin amended with D2O | ecosystem: Host-associated > Mammals > Digestive system > Large intestine > Cecum | place: Austria: Vienna... | reverse complement strand
TGAACTGGCAGAACCCTACCTGCCCAGAGAAAAGAAAATCGGACGCCCGACCAAAGAACCGTTTGATCCGTACAAAGAAATTCCGGAGAATGTACATCGCGCAGTATTGAATGCCACTTTTGCGAATGGCACTATCAATAATTATGGTGATTATTTGGAACGGTTGAAAGAGGAGTACGGATTGCAAGGTGTAAAACTCGGTCACAACAAGGCGGTCAAGGTTGCCACCTTCCTCGGCAACAAGCGGATGGTGATAAAAGAGGGGAAAGAATATAAAATCAATCCCGAATGCCATTATTGAGTTCAACTTTACTTTATTGCCGGGGCGTATATATAGGAATAAAGCAAAGTAGGCAAGATAACATAATGTGAGATAGTCATACTCTCCCCTCTTTTAGAGATATATCTTACTATCCGAATGCCGATTCCATATCCACATCCGATATGGCTTGCCGGGAAGTATCAACAGGTAACTGTTGCAAGATATGCCAAGGTATAACCTCACTGCGTTCCGGTTGTACATTGGCGCTCTTGCCTGCTCAGTACCTTCGCCGGTGCGGTACTCGCAAACTCGCACCTATTTACCATTATAGAACAATTTATATGAAAGAAAATACTGAAAATTCATTGGGTTCCTCTAACGAAACAAGATGCGTCTTCATCGGAGCGAAAGTCACTCCCCGTCAGAAAGAACATATAAAATCACTGGCAGCACAATGCGGTATGACCGTAAGCGATTATATATTATCGTGTGCGTATAACTTTAAGCCCAGAGCGAGGCTTACGAAAGAAGAGGCGGCACTGTTGCAGAATCTGGATAACTGTCGGTCAGACCTTGTTAAATACACCTCCGCACTGCATGGAATGTCCACAAAGCAGCGTGTGGCAATGTTCAATCAGATTCCGTTCATGGTTGGTTGGCTCAAGGAACTTGGCAATGTAGCCGAAAGCGTCTGCCAGTTCCTGAATGCGGTAAAAGAGCATAACAAAATTCCGTATAACGCCAAACATGAAGAAGAATGATTGCAAAAGCCAAAGCCATATCGCACGGAATAAACGACCTTCGTTACATTACCGGCGAATCACAGCACAAGAAACATCCGGAGAAAATCTATCGGGTATTGGACAATCTGTTGCCATCCGAACCGGACGCTATGGGGATATGGAACTCTATGCAGTTGACCCTATCCCAACATCGGCCGATAAAGAATTCCGTAATCAGAATCGAGTTGAGTCCGTCGCCTGAGCATACCCGGTTCTTCGACATTGAGGACTGGCAAAAGCTTTGGCAAGAGTTTGCCGAGGAGTTCGACAAACAAGTGATTACCGGCAAGGATGGAAAAGTCCGTTCCTGTCAAACGAATTTGGCTAACAGCAAATACTCGGTTTGGCTGCATACGGAATCCAAAGGCGAAGTTCCTCACCTTCATGCTGCGGTTTGCCGCATGGATGAAGATGGCAATATCAATAATGACCACAACATTCATCTTCGTGCGCAACGTGCTGCCGAACGAGTGGCAAAGAAACGAGGCTGGATAACGGCAGCGCAAGTCAGGAATTCCAATATTCACCAAGTGAATCGTGACTGCATAGATACACTGAAATTAATGCAATCATGGTCATGGGAAGAGTACAAAAATGCTCTTATGCGGAAAGGCTATGTCATACATGAACGAGAAGACAAGCAAGGTATTCTCCGTGGTTATGCACTCGTGCATGGGAACACCAAATACAAGGCTTCTGAATTGGGAATCGGCAGGAACCTGATGGTCTCGAAACTTCCTGCGACATGGAATAAGTTGCATTATAATTCAGGTGTTACCACCTTGAACAGTAAACCTGAAGATATACAGCCGAAACATATTCAAAAGCCATCGGCATCCAATGCCTCCAGATATAATACGTATCGTTCCGATACAGTTCCATATACTCTTAACCATGAAGGTAAGGAACACCGATTCTATATTCCGGAAAAAGTGCTTGACTGCTTCAATGACGAATTTGATTATAGGTTTGTTGCCAACTGTCAGGAACTTACCGATATGGCGGTTGCTATATTCGTCGGACTGTTTGATACGCCGAATATAGCAACTGGTGGAGGTGGCGGAGGTTCACAAAGCAATCTTCCGTGGAGAGACAAAAACGAAGACGATTTGCAATGGGCTCGCAGATGTGCCCGTGCTGCCGGTCGTTCATTAGGAAAGAAGCCGAAAACAGGATTGAAACGATAAGCCCATGAAAAAGAAATTCGATTTTTCCGCAGAAATGGATGAAGCGGAATCCATAAAAAATACTCCCAAGAATGAATATCTGGAGGAAGAGAAACGGCTACTTGATGTGAATGCCAAAGAACTTGCCAACCTGAATGACAATGTGCATGAGATGAGTATAAATCTGGTAAATTTACTTAAATCTCTACGGGAGAATAAATTGGTTATCACCCAAGATACGCAGGAGCAAGCCCAAAAATTCGGGCAATCTGTCCTTGATAAATTCCTTCACCAAATTCAAATCAAATGTAATGAAGCTGAATGGAAAATCCGCAAGGCAGACAACTATATTCTCATACCGCATTTGGTATTCTATATTCTGATTATCATTCTGGTTGCCCTCTCTTCTTTTTTCGCCAGCATCATAGTGGCTAATACAGAAGTTTTACACTCCGCATTGATTTGGGAAGCTGCTATTTGCTGTATTCTCATAGCTGTTTTTGGGATTGGAATAGCGGTAATTGTGCAGAAGTTTTTGGATAGGCATAAATAAACGAAAAGTCTCAATTGGATAGAATTGCTATCGGTTGAGACTTTACTTTGTATTGTGTCAAAAGACTGCTATTTACTCTCCTTGCTCTAACACCCCTCTAATTTGCTTATCAAAATCAGAATCAATCGGTTGAGTGAGATTAAAAATATCATATTCATGTTCCGCCTTAGCTTTTGCTTGAGCAGCAGAAATACGCCCTTTGTCTGGCAAAATCTGATAATCCATAAATGAAAGGAACTTTGTAACACTTTCAGAGAAGTGCTCCATATCAAAAGTGTTCCTACGTCTAATAAGGGTTTCAATATAATCAAAGAATGCTGATACGGCAAGTTCCAATTCCTTTATCTTTTTCTCTGGCAGATAGTTCTTTGCAATAGAGACATCAGATTTCAAGACACGTCCATTGGGAGAGTTTTTCCAAGTTGTCAAGCCCATATGCTCTTTGGTATGATCCGCATTGTGATACACAATTTCGGCGGCAGTCTGTCCTGTAATTGCATAATGAAACCGATTCTGAATCATCGCATAGAAATCGTGTGTTGTTGGCGAGTCCTTGTCATAATCAATGCTACACTCTGCATATATATCCGTAATCTTCTGCCAAATCCGACGTTCACTGGCACGGATGGAACGTATCCGTTCAAGCAACTCCTGAAAATAATCCTGCCCAAATACAGTCTCTCCCTGCTTCAAACGGTCATCATTAAGAACAAACCCTTTTTTAATGTATTCATTCAGGATTTTCGTAGCCCATTGACGGAAACGAGTAGCTTGTAGTGAATTTACACGATACCCAACCGAGATGACAGCATCAAGGTTATAAAATTGAGTGTTATATATCTTGCCATCCTCGGCAGTATGTGCAAATTTTGCACATACTGAATCCTGCTGTAATTCAGCGGACTCGAATATATTTTTGAGATGCTTGGAAATAACCGTTCTATCCACGCCAAAAAGTTGAGCCATCGCCTTTTGGGTACACCACAATGTCTCATCCCTAATGATTACCTGCACCTTGCCTTCCTTTTCTGGAAGATTGTATAATATGAATTGAATATCTTTGGGCATATACTTATGTTTTAGCCTTCACAATTACTAAGATTTTGCAAAATTCTAATATTATAAAAACTACAGATGTATCTTACGAAAGTATTCTCCAGTTTACACATTACCTTCTAATCTAACGACTCAGGTTCATCATCAGCAGAGTCAGTTGTACTTGCATCAAAAGTTAAAAATACTTCAAGAAAAGCCGTTTCTCTATAAAAGTAATTCGGATTATCAATCAATTTATCTTCCATAAAATGGAATCCCCAGTTGGCATACTCTTCCATTGTCTGCATTAAAGCATCAACCGCTTTACGAGGTGTTACTAAACCTTTATCAAGAGCAATGAAATCAAAATCGGTTTTAGCGACCAGTGCTGTAAAAATAAACTCTCTTAATTTGGGATAAGCTTTACGACCTTTTACGGAATCTATATTACCCCAATATTGAATCGGCTGTCCCAAAGATTTGATTTTTGTACTGTCATCAATGAGTTTTCTTCTTTGATCATAATATAGTCCAATAAAGAATGCTATAATGAAAATTTCATAACCAGCACCAAACAACTTTCCTTTGGCATCCCCCAGATTAGTAACGCCTTTCCCATAATCGCTGAAATTTTTGATTATAGATTCCTCATAACGTTTCTCCCAGTTAGGATTACGTCTTGCCCACACATCATATAGTTTCTCTGCCATAGCTTTATTTAATTTTTTCAGTTAATGTTTGAATTGTCGACAAATCTTCTTCATCGTAACCAGAAGCTTTCTGAATGCGATATACAGAACATGATAGTTGATTTATCTTATCAAAATCCAACTTACGAGTCTGTGTTTCTCGATCAAATTTTAACAGGTCTTTTGTAAATATAATACATTGTTTATCAATATCATCAATTATATTATAGAAAATATCCTCTTTGAAATCTCCGAACGAAGATGTCGGAGCGTCGAAAATCAAAGGATAATCTTCATCTCTCTTTAGCGTAGTGATATTAGAAATGGCAAAAAGAACAGACATATACATTGTTGTTTTTTGTGCGCCACCCGGATTAGCTATTATAGTATCATTTGAGCTATAAAGATTTATTTTAGCAGATCCGTCAGCTGTTCTCTTTATTTTAATAACACCACGAAAATCATCCGCGTTAAGTTTTTTTAGATATATATTAGCTTGTTCTTCAAGTGTTCTAATAAATTCTTCCACATTTCTATCCTTTGCCGCTTCAAATGCCTTCATTATGCGTTCAAGCGTAATATGGACTTTCTGATAGACTCTTACAATTCCATTAGACGGAACAATTTGATTCTGTTTATCTTTTAACTCCTGCTTCTGTTTCTCGAGTTCTTCAAGTCTACGCTTAAGGCCTTGAAGGTCTAATGACGCTCTTTTGCTACTGTCAGAAAGTCCTTTGAAATCCTTAAAGTTTTTGATCAGCATTTCCTCTGTTAAATCAGGAGTTTGAATAAGCAGCTGCATTTTTGAGTCCTCAGCCTCTGTCAAGTCTTTATTTACTTTCTCTAAGTCCTGCTTTCTGGTTTGCACAAAAGATAGTCTGTCGGCAATAATAGTTGCCAACTTAGATAACTCTTGCTCGGTATCGCCACTTAATTGAATACTCCGAGTATGAAGTTCATTTATATATGTGTTTTCAAAAAGTGGTTTTATCGGGGCTTCTTGTTGTTGCGCAAATTCCGATTCTTTACGAATATGCTCCAGATATTCATTAAGTTTGTTGACCATAAAGTTATAGGCCTCACTCCCTTTTTCTGCTGGACGACCACAAACTTTACATATCTCATCATCGATCATCTCCTGCATCGTCTCTTTATCAGGAAGATTCCATGGAAGAGGAGTTGCATTATTGGCTAATTTTTGTATCTCTTTAATTGCTTCCAACTTCCCTTTTTCAATAGCAATTCGTTCATCTTCTGCCTTCTGCAATTTGCGTTTCTCTCGGCTAAGAGCCGATACTTTTTTCTGATATTCACTTAAAACAGAAGGATATGCACGAAGAATCCACATATCATCAAGTAACATGGCATTATAATCCAAATTAATATAGCCCATTAATCTACGTTGCTCTATTTTTTTCTGTTCAATTCGGGCATTTATACCTTGTAGGCTCTCACAAGCATCTTGATTCTCCTCCAAAATTTTCAAACGAGTCTCATAGTCTGATACAGCTTTCTCTTTTGTACTAATATCATGTCGCACATCAGAAATTTCCGACTGCACTTTACTCAAATCAAATTCAAGCTGTTTAATAATTACCTCTTGTTTTTTGTCTTTTCTTAGTTCTTTGGTAACCAAATTATCAGACTGTTGCTCAAAGTATGAGGTCATCTCAACAAGATTATCGAATTGCTTGATTCCAGAGAATGTATCAACAAGCGTTTTGAGTGCCGTATTATTGTCAAATACATTTAGTTCCCGTTCTCCTTTAAAAAGGCAATAACGACGAATAACAGTATCAAAGCATGATTCCAATAATCTTTTTCCATCTCGATTATGCCTTTCCGAACCAACTATCTCATAGCCAACGAAAGAAAAATCTCTTGTTTTTACGAGATTATCGGATGTTTTTTCAAAAATGAATTTTTTACAAATTTCTTTTTCTCCTCCATGCTCAAATGTCATAGTAACAGAAACTTCATCACTATCTTCAATCCCCATTTCCGCTTTCCGCATTTCAGAGATATTACTTTCACTTTTATTGTCTTTGCTAGTGTCAAACAACCATTCCAATGCTTCAAAAAAGGTTGTTTTACCATCACCATTATCTCCAATAACAAGTGTAAGACCGTCCGATAGTTCAAAACAGTTTTCCCCATAATAACTGCGGAAATTCTTAATAATAATCTTATTTAGTTTCATATATTCGAGGTCAAGAAGTTAGATACTTGAGTGTATATTTCCTTTTGAGTATATTGATTTTCATTGCCATCAATAATCATTGCAACAGCTCGTATTGTGGCATTTTCTGAATCGAGAGCATCTACAATAGTCTCGCTTCCAGTTGGTGTATACTCTCCTAACTCGGCCAGTTTGGGATCGGCCAATACTGCTTGCAGTATTCTGTCTCCATTTGTATAATGAGTAACCATAATGATATTAGTTAAATATTGAAATCTGATATTGATTTAATACATCATCTAATGTATTCAATGTGTCATTACAATTTTCAGAAAGCAACGCAAAATCTCGAACACGGTTTATTTCAGTTGAAACCAAACTCTGCTCCAACTCATAGCAATCTGGATCAAAATTTATCTGTGGCATCACTACTAAATCATGAATAATAGCAAACTGTTTGTCATTATGTGTTCGTAGTACACGCCCCCGACGTTGAATAAATTGTCTGGGATTTCCTGTGCTTGCACAGAAGATTGCAAACTCGCTTCGCGGAACGTCAACACCTTCATCCAAACATTTCATAGAAGTTAATACATCAATATTGCCTTTTGCAAAATCTGCCAACATTGCATCACGGTCGGTGGATTCTGAGGTAAATTGACGTACAACAATATGCGAATCAACATCTCTTACGATTCGGGTATATTCGTTAATAAGATGAATGGTGTCTTCATCATCTTTGATTCGTTCTGTCGTATCAAAGACATCTGCACCTTGATCATCGGGTTGATTCCCTTCCGGGACATATACTAACGTATATTTTAATGAACCTGTTTTCTCTCGATGTTCTTTTAAAATATCTTCAAATATGCTCTTTTTATTTTCTGCTTTATGTATAATCTGCTTCCGTTTAAGCAAAAGCCGTTTTAATATCTCGCGGCTATCATCATCTTCTCGATTGATTATTTTTGCAATCTTCTTCGATAATTCAATATATTGAACCATCTCCTCATTTGTCAGTTCGACTAAATGTGGATAGTAATAATATTTGCACAATGCATTATTCCTAATAGCCTCCGCCATTGAGTATTCAAAAGTATATATTCCATTGCAACCAAAGAAATCCATTAAGCGAGCATTACCTTCTTCGTCAAACTGACGTTCTGGAGTTGCAGACAAACCAATTCTTCGTGAATACTTTATATCGTTAAGACGTTTGGCAATAAGTCCAGCTCCCATATTATGGGCTTCATCAGCAATGAACAATAATTTGTTCTTTGGAAACTGATTTAATTCTATGAAATTAGCCGGTCGAATAAAGGATGCATATGTGGAAATTATCACATAAGATTGCTTATTGTCTGGATTTGAAAGCTCTAACATTCTTATATTTGCCAATGAGGTTTGCCATCCACTATATTTAGAGCAGACTTTAATTACATTGGTAAAGTTAAATTTTGCACACTCTTTTTCCCATTGGTCTACAAGGGTGATTGTTGGAACCAGTATAAGGGCTTTATAATAACCTAATCTTTTATAAATTTCAAGTAGGCAGTTTAATGAGGTAATAGTTTTACCAGTACCTGTTGCCATTGCAAACAGGCCTTTCTGTTTGTTGGCTTTCCAATTCTCAAAAGCCTGAATTTGATAATCTCTTGGACCAGATGTATATGGGAATTGCGGTTCATTGCTCCGTATAACAGCAACCCTATATTCAATCTCTTTGAGCTTATCCAGAATGACCTCCAAACGCTCTTTGGAATTATCCAATGCTTTGATTATGTGTTTGGAAATACTCTGCTGACGATGGTTTCTTAATATATTGTATTCCGCTTCAAGCAATTCAGATATTGACTTATCAGGAAAGCCATCTGTAATTCTAGTTTGAACCTTATCTATTGATAAATAAACAACATTGTCATCCTTTTCTTGGAATACGTTTTCAAAATCTTTTCTAATCGCTTCAACCTTCGCAACCTCAATATTCCCATCCCAATCACATGAGACAGTCAAGCTTTCGATATTATCTACGAGTGCTGTTCGTGAGAAATTACACGAACCATCAAATCCAACTTTGTTAATACCATCGTAGAAAATGCCAGATTTAGTATGAGAAATCCCTATACCGCTTTTAGGAGCAATGATTTTAACTTCAAAGCGGTTATGACGTATAAGCCAAGCTAAACAATCAAAAAAATGTCGATCCCTTTCTGATAATGTGTTTTTAATCTTTTGAATATCAAATATGTCAAAAAATGGCATTTCAATATCACCGGTTCCTGCTGCAATGGCGTTTTTATCTTCATCTGTCAAAATATCATTGACAATGAGCCGCATTTTGCCCCCATTATAAAGGAATACAGCAAACCCATTTGCGAGTACGCTTATTGCCGACGAAGAAAAGAATCCAAGCATAAGGTCAAAATGCGTTGCGTTACATAGACAATCAGAGAAGAAGCCTATTGGTTCCCACTCTGTACGCGACTTATAACGCCGATGTTCAGGCCATATGATATCTGTCTTAAGCATTATGTATAGATATGTTATTTAATCTTGTTATTGCATCCTCCATTGATATATTATGTACTGCTGCATATTTTGTTTTTATGGCAACTTTCTCTTTATTTGTTAATATATCATGATTATACATATGCATAAATAGATATTTCACCAAAGACTGATTTCTCATAACCATTTTATGAGTTATTGGATTCCAAATTACTCTATTCCAAGGTTCTGAAGATACAGTCCTATCAATATTTCTAAATTGTTCCATAACCCTAATAATACCATGTTCTGGGCCTCTCATTGCAAGCGTTGCTATTGCAGAAATGAATGGATAGAGTGAGATTGGTCTAAAAAATATATTACCACCATCATTTGGATCTCTATATTGCTCTGCAGCATTAAGTGACGTGTCTTCTATATAATTTTCAATTTCTGTAAAGCAAGTATAAAATGCGCTCCAAAATTCTACAAGGAAATCATAAAATCCTGATATTGTTTCATCATTTGGCCGAACTCTTAGATAATCTTTTAATCTTCCATTTGAAATATTGCCTCCAAACTTATAATATTTTAGCAACTCTAAGTGGCAATCATATAGAGTCATTAATGTTGTAAAACATTTCTTGTCCCCAGATGGTATTGATTTAGAGTTACTAGCTTTTATCTTATCTCCGGTGAATAAAGGAAAATTCTCCAACATAATTCTAGTTGTGATTGCAACTATGTCATCCTCATCAAGTGCTATAATATCTCCTAATCTAACAGGTTTTGCATAGCGGTTAAGCGTTGAGAAAATCCTTCTAGATTTTTCCATACCTTCGGGGGTATTATTATGCCCTATCAAAATAACACTTATCGTTTCAGATGCAATTTCAGATTTTTCTCTTAAGGCTGCTTTTATTCCTTCTACACGATGCTGTCCATCAACAGGAAAAATTTTTTCATCTCCATTAAAATGTAAAACTCCTACATTATGATACCACTCTTCTTCTAATTCGTACCTTATTTCAGTCCACACGGGTAGACCATCATATACAGCTAGCACCAATGAATTAAAGAAATGATCATCTCTAGTCAAAATGTATTGCTTTATTTTAATATAATTATCAGACAAAGAACGCTGTATCTCCTCTTTCAGAGATGTAGACGTATGTAATTCGGAATCAACTCTTTTAACAAGTTGATTGATTTGTTGAAACGTGAGATTTGCTATATAGTATATAGTTTCTCCTATTTTTCCTTTTATTGCAGGTATCTTCATATTCTATCATTCAAATGCAGGAACACTATCTTGTATATCAACTTGATCTGGGATTACTTCGTTATATTGAGGAAGTATTGCTCTAATCAATTGAATTTCATTATTTTTTATTCTTTCATTATTTGTATCTGGATAATATCTATAATATAAATGTTCTTTCCATCTACTAAACATTTCCACTATTAAATCCCGAGTATCCTTATAGTATTCTCTTGCACGTTTCCTAATATGTTGCGTCTCTGTAAATTGGCATCTGCCAATATAGAGAATATAATTTTCTATAAATGATAAATTTAGTCCTTTTATATAAAATACATAAATACCACCAGTATCATTCGGCAAGTTCTTTATGTCATCTGACAAATCATCATTCGATTCATTTAAATATTTGATTTCGTCAGACCAGTTATCAACATTCCTTATGGGATTTTCGGTATTGATAATATTATTTCTCCACCTATTCGGATTGTGATAATAGGTCAATTCATATTGATAATTATTTGAATCTTCCGCAAGAAATGCTCTATATCCACCCATACAAAAAACTATATAAAACAGTTAGCACAAGGTATTTCATCATCATCGTCAAACATATCGACAAGCAAGCCACTTACTGTTTTCGCCTTCAAATTCTCTTGCTTTTTGATATAGTCTAATTTTATCTGACGAACTCGTTCTGGACGACTTAATTCTGCAAGTGTCTCTCCTTGAATCCATGTATAGCCATCCTTCTCATACTCCATAGACTTTTTGTACAACTCTGGATGCTGCTCTAGAAGCCAAATCCACTCTATACGTTGTTGGAAAAAGCAAAAATAACAACCAGAACGGCTACGGCAATACTCTCCTTTCTTACCATCAACCTCAAATTCTATTGGATTGTAGTACGCAGGAATTCCGACACCACTTTCCTCCAAGATTCTGAATATATCATCCTTGACTAGGATATCCTCATTATCAATCAAAGGAAACTCTTCAAGTTTACCTACAGGGTAATCAGTTGTCTTCAAGTATTCAAACACCACTCGATTAAAAGTCTTTATGCTCAAATCTAGCAGGGCATTCAACTTCCGGCTATAAAAGAACGACTTGTTTATCAGAGTTGAGGCGATCTCAATAGCTTCTTCTTTAATGTTCTCTGGAGCCCACTGTTTGTAAAGGTCAGTAATTAACTCCATGTTTTCATTGTGTAAAGCCTTGTGTATAACATCAAGGCTCCAAATATTCCTTCTAAATGGAAATACAGCCTGTATATTCGGTTTGGTCGAAACATAACCTTCTCGGTTTTCGTCTCCACGAATACCAACATAAGATACTGTAGGCTCATCACCAACGAACTTCTCAAATTCAGCTAGCTTCATTTTTTGTGTACACCAGCGAGCCTGTGGCGATGGTAAATAGCCACCACTAATCTTTAAAAAGTGGTCAAATGGTGTTGGCTCAGGACTACCTTCAGCAGCCTTCAATCGCTCGACCTTACCTAGAAATGACTCTAGATTATCGACCAATTTCTCTGTCTCTTCCAACTCGCATCCAGTGTCTGAGTTGTAGTATTCCACCTTCAGTGTTGGGTACTTCTGCCTCATATAGATGGCTAAAGCCGCACTATCCTTTCCACCAGAAATTCCAAGAACATGTCTTACCTTAGTCATCGTTCAATCTCTTTTTAATTATACTTAAAAGTGCATAAGCATTGATTTCACTATCACTTGATAATAATTTATCAATCTTTGCTTCAAGTTTTTTTGCTTGCTCTGTCTTTGTTGCATTCAACTGAACAATTTGCTGTGAGGTTGTGCCATCACTTGAAATCATCTCAAAACGGAAAAAGTTATCCCCGCTTGCCAGTCCCTTGTTACTAATCTCAACGTACTTTAAAAGCTCTTTAAACAAGTGTACAAGGTTATCGACCAAGTATGCTTCTTCCTCATCTATCAAAGCCTCTAACTGCTTATCTAAAACCACATACGCCAAAGATTGATACCAAGTTGCCCTGTCTGTATTCTTAGTCAATATACGAGTTAAGAAAGTTTTTTGTCTTTCGGTTAGCAAGTATGTTTTGATAGATGCATATCGTTGTTCTAATTCTGCTTTATATAAAGAGAATTCTTTACTCTTCAAACCAAGTTCGTCAACAAGTACACCCTCCAATCGATTAATTAGATTTGAGTAGCACATACGGAGCTCTCTAATAGCCTTCTGGAGCAACTCTACATATCGCTTAAGAACATCTGCATTACTTGCTATCTCTGCATCCTTAAATCCTAATGCACGCGGGAGATCCTCAAAAAAGGTTTTCTCTGGATCTTTTGCAGATGCCAATACAGCTCGGAACTGTACAGTAGATTTCTGAAGACGTTTGGTCTGTTTTGTGTATTTATTGAGTTTCTTGTAAAAAAGCAGGAACGGTTTGATTGTCTCGATAAGACTGTCAGCCGTGAACTCTGCATCCTGCATTAAGCCTAATGCCTCACGATACTTGTTGAATAAGTCTAGTTTAACCCCATCAACATTGAAAGCTTTAATGGAGAATCCTGCAGGGGATTTCTGCATAATGTCCAATACCTCACGAGTAATCGTAGGTATATATATCCCAGTATCATTATACAGCGAGTAATCATTCTTTTTAATGATCAAGAATGCTGGCAGCCACATGTCTATCACTCCTTGCTTCAACTTGAAGGGGCGAGAGCGTAATATCTTTACAAGATCTCCTAATTTACGAGGTTTCTCTTTGCTAGTATCAAGGAACTCCTCGCAGGCCCTCCACAAAGGCATGAAACTTTCTTCGTTGGGAGCATCAAGAAAATACTCTTTGCCGATATGCTTATGGATGCCCGTGTTATGAAGTAGCGTCAGATAGATAGTTTTTTCTGGAGGGAACTTACCATCCTCAAAGCCTAAATTGGGCTCTGAACTATTATGAAGTAAATGAGTAAGGAAGTTAACGCGAGCCATTGATATTGCACTACTGGGCTTATGCTTGTTAACCATCTCATTGATATACACCGGAGTGTCACAATACACCCTGTCGCATATCATTGATAGCCATTTGTTAAATAGGGTTTTCGAAGAGATGTCAAGGATCTCTCCTCGATATACCCAAATGACATCTGAATTATAACTAAAAAGGGTACTTAATACGCTGGTGGTTAGCAGACTTTGCTCATGTGCAATAAGAGCATTGAGCTCTTTCTGAGCTACATTATCTTTATTGTCAACATCATTCTGAACATAAGCTAGTTTATCAAGCTGCCATACGTGATCTATAATTTGGTCTGCTTTCTTGAAGTATGCATACAAAATAGCTTCTTCAACACCTACAGAGTGTTGTTTTAATGCATCTACTGTGAGATCTTCATTAAATATGAGATTGATGTAGCCATCGATTTCATTCTGAGGCTGTAGAATAATCGGGTGGTCTGTAATCTCATACTTAAAGTATCGAGGTGTACCCTTGCGGTAATAAGAGGCGTTAGCAAACTCAATGGGAAAATTGAAGTTTGTGATGAGCTTCTCCACAATATCTTTAGAGCGGGGAACAATACCTGCAGCCTTCAATAATTCGCCTTCGATATTGACATCCGTTCCTTCAAACAATATATATTGAGACTTGTAGGTCGCATATCGAATAATCTTATGTTGCGTAAGCAATTCAATAACAGACACCGGGTTGTCGATGCCTAAAGCAAATTTTGCATATTCGGAAAGCTTCTCTTTGTTAAATTGCACTCCTGCCTTACCAAAGAGATTGAACATACCAATCGTCTTAATAAGCTTCATGGCATCTGTAGCTGTTTCGCCCTCAAATAAACTCTCAATGCGCTCTAAACTTACGCGTATGGCAGTCCATGCAGTAGAGTCTGCATTTACTTCCGACAAGTAAGAGTAAAAGTTGTATATATCATAGTCATAGACATCGGCTAAGCTATATGTTGTATTCTCTTTTTCCTTAAAATGATGAAGAGAGCCTTGTCCTGTAGCTTCAAGAAAAGAGAATAGAGTCCTTTCGTTCTGACCGTACCTCTGAATGGACAGGGTCAATGCTTGTGCAGCAAAAATGTCCAACGGATACAAACTTATTGCAGTATCATAAGCAATAGATGAACTGGCAAACTTGCTTGCAATGGCTAAATTGTAAATCTGTTTAAAGTGTTGATTCACAATATCTCGTTTTGTTCTTTCTATACGTTTAGATGCAAGATAAAGTAGCTGTTCTATAGGCTCATTAAAAACAATCTCCTGAAAACGGCCCTTTACCTTTGTCCATTCGTTGCGCTGGCTCTCTGTTAATGTACGAGAATACGAATTAAAATTCTGGTGTAATGTTGTAAGTAGAATGGCATTGCGTCGTTCATCATTGATGAACTCCGTAAACTTCTGAAATAAGTACAACTCCCTTTCAGGGTTATTTTTTGCTGCATACTCTAGTAATTTACCAAACTCATCGATTACAAGAATTACAAACTCCTCACGTTTCTCTGCCCTCTTGAAATAGCTTTTCAGATTTTCAAAAAGATTGTCCGAAGCCTCTGTCGGAAAGAGATTCTCAGTGAGAACTCTTTGAAGTGAGGTGTAATCGCCTACAATTTTCTCGAACCTGAATCGAACAAAACCATTAAACTGCCCCTTGTTGGTAATGAGAATCTTACTATTATTCTTTAAGCTATCCTCAAGAGCCAGAATGAAATTGGATTTACCAGTTCCATATGAGCCAATAATATTAAATGAGTGTACGCCCGCATTGAATGAATTCACAATGTTGCCAATGACCTTTATAGCATTCTGAGTCACAATATAGCTATTGGGGTCAAAGATAGTTTGAGCGATATTTATTGATGGAGTATATTTCATATTAGTTCTCCTCGTAATATTTGTTTAGTACCTCTATAGGTGCAGGCGATGTCTTGAATTGCAACTCTTTAATACCTGCGACATCTGAAAATACAATCTCCGATGGATATTGAAGACAAAGCCGTTTGATAAGATCTATGACGTCATTGTTAGTCAAACAAAAAATCAAAGCTAGCTCGGCAATATCATCAAAGGAAACACTAGTTTGACCCTTACACCTAATTATCAATGCGTAAAGAAATACCAAACTAGGTACTTTGCTACGAGCATCATAGCTGAATATATAGCTATCTTTTTCTGCTTCATTTATCAAATTCAGAGGAGCCAACAAACAGTTGCTATCCTCCAAATTGGTATTGCTTTTGCTACAATAGTTGTGAAACATTACACCAATATCTCGCTTGACAGTATTGTCATTATACAAGTTTTTATACTGTGTTCCTTCAAAGCAAGTATGCTTAATGTAGTTTTGCAGTCTGCTCTTTTCTATGATATTTCGTTGGCGATGATATTCGATAAATGTCGTTTTGTAGATTGTAGCATACTCTGTATTGATCAGCATAAAATGCAGCAACCATAGAGTTCCAATATCTTCAAGATAGGGATCTTTACCATTCGCATCATCGAAAATGTAGCCAGCTATTGGCGCAAGACCATCTTCCTGCAATAATCCAAACGCTTTTAGCCAAAATCTGATTGAAGCTACCATATTCTTACCAACGCCAAGATGTACAACTGCCTCGTCATCGTTGAAATTATTTCCAGCGTTGACAAAATCATATCCTCGCTTAAGCCAATGGGACTTGCAAGCGAATGACTCATGTCCAGAGAATATTGGTTTTGAAATATTTCTAATCATTATTTTATTCTTTTTAGATTGTTATGCCACATTCTACAAAGCATTATCATCTTATATTCTTAGCTCTAGTTCATTAACTTGATAACGTCTTCCGGCAACATTGCATTCCCAGCATCATCTTTCGGAGCATTCTTAAGGAACAGCATTGGAACGACGGTGTAGCTCTTGGCAAACGGTAGCAGATTAGCTTTGCGGAGAAGTTCGGCAGTCAGTTGTTTACCATTCTCTTGAGTAGTCCATTTGCATTCTCCGACCAACAGATACTTTTTGTCAAGCGATTCGGCCATAACATCGAACTCGACTTGTTCCGGCTTCTTGTCCTCATTGAGAACAGAACCCCACCAACGTTTTGCCTTGCCATAAACTATTCCGTTAACAAGATTTCCTGTTACGGCATCCCGACACAGTTTTTCCCACTGCATACTCACATACTCAGAGAAATGAGCAGTCAAAGCCTGTTCTATTGGCAAACGACGACCAAGCTCGATGAACGAACGATTAGGTACGACAAACTGATAATAAAATGCCATAAACGGATCGGCTATCTTGTAAAGACTCTTTTTCGCATTCTTTTCATCAATCCCAAACGGAACATCTTTCTCCAAAAAACCGAGATCAATAAGTTTCTTCAATGGACGCGACAGGTTGGTTGCAGGCTCATTGCATCTTGCGGCAATCTCAGAAAGCCGATTTGCACCAGTACCGATATAAGACATGATCGTTGAAGTCTTGACAATATCCTTGACATCATCCTGAAACAGTTTTATAGGCTCTTCATAAAGAGTTCCATTTACAGAAAGGATATTGCGCCACAGGGCATCATCAAGCGAACTTCTGTTTTCCCTCAATTCCCAATAACGTGGTACACCGCCCCATACGGCATACTCTTCAATGGCATTCATCGCATTAAGAAGCAAAGCCTCTTGAATATACGGCAAACGTATCGGTGCAAGTCTCATTATTTCATCAGCACGCCCATATAGAGGTGCAGTAGAATCAAGGAACAACCCATACATCATATTTTGTGATGAACCGCAAAGCACCAGGTTATACTTCAACTGCTTCTCATCAACAAGTTTCTGCAATACAGATGGCAGCTCTGGTGATTGCTCTACAAGATACGGAAATTCATCCAAACATAGAGTAAAACGTTTGTTTGTCCGATAATTGACCGCACGCAATATAGATTCCCAATCTGGATATGTCAATTTGTCGAAATCCGGAAACACTTGTGCAATCACTTTTGCAAGCAATATCCTCTGGTGTTGGCCTTCAGAACGATCGGCAAGGAAATAAATATCCGTATCCGACAACACCCTTTTGATAAGCGTTGACTTACCCAACCGTCTGCGACCGTACATCACGACTAACGAGGACTTCTCTCTTGCAAGAGCATCCTTTAATCGTGCAGCTTCATCTATTCTATCAACGAATTTCATACATCTTATTTATTATGCAATGCAAACATAATGTTTTTGTCGCATAACACAAAATTTTGAGCCATATTTTTTTATTCCAACAGAGCAAATTGCAACTTATGTATAGGAGGACATACGCCCTATTCCTTTTTTGAAGCTCGTTGCCTTGTCTTCAAACTCAAATCCTGCAAAGCTTTTCCCAATTTGTCTTCTCTGGCTAACCACAGAATATCATCGTCAAGCTGCAAAGCATACAACACTCGCAAGTAAATTCCGATTGCTACTGTTGGTATGCCTTTCTCTATTCGGGACACGGTCAACGGAGAGCAAGTAGCGCGTTCCGCTATCTGAGCCACACTCAGATTCCTGCGCAAACGAGCCAGTTTAATCTGCTCTCCCACAATTGACATCTTCTGCACCAATTTTCGGGGCAGCTTAGTCCCCATTGTATTCTTTGTCATATTCAACCTATCATATAATATACAAATATATGAATTTTATATATTTAATGATGTGTTGCAATTGAAAAATCACAAGACTATAAAAGTAGCATCATAACGACTCTACACTTTTTCGAGCGAATAAACCAGAGTTGAATACACTTTTTCAAGCGAGTAAATCTGATTCGTTACACTTTTTACAACGAATAATCTTCATTACATGACATTTTTTCAAGCGAATCACAGCATAAACGACCGAAACCAACTTTACTTTATCTCCGTATTCATATATACGTGCATTAAAGTAAAGCTAACAAAGGGGAGAAAAAGAGATAGCTTCGCCAAGACCAAGCCGAACTATATCTACCGATCTTTTTCTTTTGACTGCAAAATTCTCATGAGTACATTTTGCTTTTAGTTGACATCAGTTGGTGAAAATCCCACTTATATTCGTACCTTCGCAACGGAAGAAAGCAGGTGGACTTCGGACGGGGAAAGGAAGTTTCCCAGTGATTCTGATTGAAGAAGACAAAATAGGTGTGATTAATTGCAAAAATTAGGAAGAAATAAAACTCAAAAATATGGAAGAAACAAAAATATATATAGAACAGATTACTTTTAATGATGGAAGTTCTTTTAGCTTCGATAATTCCGACATTGTTGTATTTACAGGACCAAATAATAGCGGGAAAAGCCAGGTCTTGCGCGATATAAAAAACTATTTTGGCAATAAAAATATTCAAAGAATAATCGCAACAGATATTACACCTCAATTTTTAGGAGATGTGGAGTATTTAAAGAAGAAGTGCATAAATAAGAATGGGACGTATTACCTTGATAATATATCTATCGATATAAATAATCTGGGATGGAAGTGGGAGCAAAAAAAATTAGGCAATATTTCTACATATTTTATTAATCATCTATCAACCGAAAGCCGATTACAAGCAGCTAATCCTGCTAATACATTTGATGCCGTTAATGACTTTCCTGTAGAACCACTACATAAATTATACATTGATGATAAAAAAGAAAAAGAATTATCGTCTCTTTTTCATCAAGCTTTCGGGACAGAATTCATTGTGAACAGAGGAGCTGGATCCCAAATTCCCATTCATGTAGGAATGACTCCCACAATGGATGAAGGGGAAGACAGAGTATCCATGTCTTATTTGAGCAAGCTCAAAAAATTACCACAAATTCAGAATCAAGGTGATGGCATGCGAAGTTTTGCTGGAATTTTATTGGACACATTTATATCGAATCATTGTATCACATTAATTGATGAACCGGAAGCATTCTTACATCCACCTCAGGCTCGTCTATTGGGTAAATTATTAGCTAAGAACACTCCCAATGATAGACAACTTTTCATATCCACACACAGCGAAGATTTTCTAAAAGGTTTATTGGATGCAGACAATGAACACATAAAGATAATCCGTATAAATCGTGAGGGGGATGTCAACCACATGAATATTCTTAACAATGAAGAAGTTAAGAATTTATGGAAAGACTCTATTTTACGATATTCTAACATTTTGAGTGGATTGTTCCATTCAAAAGTGGTCATTTGCGAAAGTGATACGGACTGTAGATTTTATCAGGCTGTACTCTATGCTATGCAAAATGAAGATTCAATCAATCCAGATATCCTTTTTACACATTGTGGAGGGAAGCAAAGGTTGAAAGTGGTTATCAAAGCATTAAGGTCCCTAAATGTCAAAACTGTTGCCATTATGGATATTGATGCATTAAACGATAAAACTACATTTAAAGATATTATAGAATCATCCGGTATGATTTGGGGTGATATTGAAACCTTCTGGAATAAAATTAACCAATATGTAAAAGACCAGCGAGCACAATTAAATACAGAAGAAGTTAAAAAAGAAATTGACGCTATTTTTGATTCTTTTAATGAGCCCCAACTTACAACTGATATTACTGACAAGATTAAGAAGGTTATCAAACAATCATCAGCATGGTCAAAGGTTAAAGAAACAGGAAAATCATTTTTTACTGGTGATGCATATAAAGCATTTCAAAGAATATACGACCTATGCAAGTGTAATGGGTTACTAATTGTCCCTGTGGGAGAGTTGGAATGTTTTTATAAACCCGATTCTAATCATGGAGTTAAATGGGTGAACAATGTTTTAGAAAATGTTAATCTGAAAGATGATCCGGAATTAGATCAGGCTCGAAGTTTTGTAGAGGAGATATTAGTCATCAAATAATAGAAGAAACTTTCAAAATCTTCGTGAATGTATCTTGCTTTTAGTTGACATCAGTTAGTGAAAATCCCACTTATTTTCGTACCTATCACAACGGATAGAAAACAGGTGGACCTCGGACGAAAAAAGGAAGTTTTCCCGTTGGTTCTGATTCAAGTGAAAAGTGAGGCAAAACGAATGTTTTTGGGCTTGAAATCCGTGAATCCATCTCTGATTTTTGTAGCCCGAATCGGCGAAATTATCACCGATATGCCTTATCTTTGTGAAACGGAGATTGAAGAGCAAGAGAGAGCGATTTTTCTCTTTTTCCCTTCGTTTGAAGACAAACTAAGGTTAAAAACGTTAAATCTTCAATTTTTGACGAAAAAACAAGTAATTTTTTGAGCAGTCTATCTTTTAAACCATAAACTACTGATAATCAACTGGTATAATATGCTGCGTCGACAATTATCATTTCATAAAGCTGTTTGGATCTCTTATTTATGAATACATACAACTGTTATAATAATGATATACAGCTAAATATAAACAAAATATCTATAGCTAAAGTTACTACAAATGATATTCCGTTTAGAATGTTAGAAAAATATCCTCGTTAATTATTTCAGCAACTCTAGAAGTTGTTATCAACGAACTTCAAGTTTATTGAAATTATCCTCGATATGCTAATAGAATCTTACACCATTACTCTACAACTTATTATTTCGTTATTGAATACTATTCTTGATCTCCATCTAATGAAACTGATGGAAGATATCTCATCCAATCCATCATATTAGAAAGATTTCTTATTCTTTCATCTATCGTAGGGAATTCTATTACATCGGACAATGCCTGTTAGTTAGAATTTGATTAAGTCATATTTGAAATATCAGAATTATGCAAATTATCGGTACTATTTCGAATCAGTGCCGATAATTTGCATGTTACTGACTAACCAAACGGATTGCCAGATGTGCGTTAACACATGAAATATGACATTAGTCTACCTTCACTCTCTCTTCTTCCTGCCATTCAGCAAACGAGACAATCTCTTTGTATTGCTCAGCAGTCAGAGATGATCCGCTATCTTCACTACATTCGTATTCCCACGGTAGCTCATAAACGGAGCCTTCCTCCTGATAGCCCATATAGTTATGGTATGAATAAGGAACCAACCTGACATAATCTTCTTCCTCAAGAATCTTCAGAAGCTTGTCGGCATCGTGGATTATTAATGGAACACCGGACTTATACAGAGCTGTGGCAACTTCAATGGCGAGACCGGCATTCGCAGAATAACTGTTGGAAACGACAATCACCCATCCTGACCGTTCTGTATCTGATGCAAAGATATTCAGGCGGGAAAGCCCCAGTTCTCCATAATGATCCTTGGCAAACCAGATGAAATCATCCGGACTATCAATATCGTACTGCTCATCAATTTTTGCAAACTTCATCCGATTATAATAAGCTACGTCATGCAATTCATTAAAGCCATAAGTCTGTTCAGTCTGGTTGTATTTACTGACAGGCTAATTTCTGTAGAACGACTCATACACTTCGTGCGCTATACGGAAATATTTGCAATATTGTCGTATTGTCATAGTCTCTAATGGAGGCACAGAACGTCCGTTCACGGAATCTTCCAAAGCTTTTATGGAAGTTTCCCTGTCTTTCGACTCAATCCTGAATCGCGGCTCTATCCTGTTAAAATCCTTCCGTGCTATCTTTCCTGTCCGTTGCTGATATGGAAGATTGCCGGCTACATATTCATTGAAGCCATCAGCATCGGCAATAACGGCATCCACCAGTCTGCGCAGATAGGCAAAAATACGGGTAATAGTTTCCCTGCGTCATTCATCGTTATAGTATTCATTATTATCCGAAACATACGAAGAATAATTTGAAACAACGAAACGGGTATATTTCCGGTCTGTAAACCGGATTGCCCTTCCCTCCATGTATATGGAAGAAGCGACATGAAACCAGCGTGTTTCCATCGGGTTGAATGAATGCCAATCCCGAAAAAAATCTTCTTTATTTTCATACTTTCCCGAATCAAACCCATTCATAAGATGCTCGTTCTGGAAAACATATCCCATCTGATTGGATAATACTTTGGTTCCACCAATCCCTGCATCAATATTCGTATGTGAATGACCGTATATCCAGGCATCAATCCGGTTGTTGCTTATCAAGTCCCCATAGTCACTCGCAAAGGCACTGTTCAGCACCAAATCTTTGTGACAAGGTGCAACTACCTGAAAAGTGGGCATAGGTGCAGATCACTCATGTATTGTATTCTCATTTCTTTGATAGTTCAACCTGTTTCTCTATGATTGCCTTTACCCGTGCGAATGAAACCGGAGTGAAGTCGTTATTGTCAACTCCCACATCATACTGTGTAGAGAAAAGCATTTGAAGGCGAGGCTTATCTTTTCCGGTGTTATTCCTGCTTGTATGCACATGGCCGAAAAGCTGCCAGGTATCATCGTATGAGCCGCTATAGCAAAGGAACGGGCAATGATTCAGATAAATCTTCTGTTTATCGACCTCAATGTACATCTGCATCGTGATCAGTTCGAAATATTTTGTATAATTCTGCCTCAAGTTCTTCATGTCATGATTACCGGCTATGAGATAGATTTTCCCATTCAACCTTTTGAGTATCTTTGTCCATTCAGCAGAGCCACCAAGACAGAAGTCGCCAAGATGAAATACGATATTATCCGGACCGACCACACGGTTCCAGTTGGCAATAAGTGTTTCATTCATGTGTTCTACATCCTTGAATGGTCTGCTACAGAACCGGATGATATTGGTATGATTGAAGTGGGTATCGGATGTAAAGAACACCCCGCTTCCGTTGAATTTGTAATCCATAATCTTCTTTTTTTATGCACATCACTGCGCTGGTTAATAAAACTGAAGTTTTCAATACCCATGGACGGAAATGACGGAGTAGAGCGCATAATGCGAACGTCACCAATGGGCAAAAACAAAGCCGTTGAAAAATTTAGTAAGGACTTTTCAACGGCTTCAATTTATCTTTTTAATAGGAATACCTGCATCTAATGTACTCCTACCTGTCTATAAAACGTTCGCTGGAAAGTGTTTTTGAATTTACCGAATGACCCAATGCCTAAAGTATGAACATACGACATACGCTCAAAGCATACTGTGCTTCGACATAATGTGTTTACTAATATGTTCACTCTATTCTGCAGCATTGTAATTTGCTAATTGTTTTTATTCAATTGTGAGTGCAAAAATACTGAATTTTCTTGAGAACCAATTAACTATTCGCTAACTTTTTGAATGACCTGTCTAGTTGCTGTATTCTTTCGAACTTTTCTCATAAGGTTACTGATTATAGGTTAGGAACTGCACCAAATTTACCGAACTTGTATGCTTTTTGGAGAGAACTGATTCTATTCAATCCTTTGAAATCTGTCAGAGGATAAAGCACACTTGATCCATCTGTATTCTTATTCCGTAAACCAGATATTATCTTTTCTAAGCAAATCTTCCCCTCTGTACGAAAGCGCAAAGGGGAAGATGTTTAATTACTTTCTCATCAATTTCTCAACTCCTTGCCAATCATATCCCCAGTAAACTTTACCGTCACCGGCAAAGTTCCAAACATTCATCACTTCACGAAGCCTGCAAGGGGGTTCCTTACCTACACGAATATATTGCTTGGACTTACTACGGAAAAGACGATTGCACATTTGTTTGTCTTTCTTTTGTGATTTACAGCACGCAATGGTACTGGCAGGAGTTTTCTTTCTACTTCTACTCATTGTTTGTAAGATTTTTGAGCCTATAACGGTGTACGGCTCTATTAAACACTTACAAACCATCAAGAATTGTTTTACCTTTCAACATCTTTTCTTCCTTTTCATTAAACATCTAATATTCTGATTCTTTGATAATACGCAAAGTCTCTTGCTTATATCCTTTGCGGTCGTACTCCTCCCCTCTACACATCCAACAACTACATGGAGTTCCCGTAGTTTTATAAACCTGCGCCCATTTATCCTTTGCCAATTCAAACCAATGAGGATGCTCATAACAACTACCATCTGCACGAATAATGCAAAATTACGATAAATATTGGCAATTATATCAGATGGGGTATATTATCATAATAAACAAAGATTGAAATAAAGCAATTCCAATAAAAGCATTACCTTTGTAAACAACAAGCATTCTGTAACATCCATGCAAAAAAGTAACTGCAACAACTGCCCCCTAAGGAAAAAATACGATAAAAGCCCTCAGTCATTAATGGGACGCTTTTGGCGTTGGCACATAAACTTCTGCCCAGGCTGGAAAGGATATTTCAAATCTCTTTCGCCTGACGAGCAAAACGAGATTAGAAAGAAGTATAACTTCGATAAATACAATAAATAATGAAAAAAGAAATTCTATTCGTCTTGTTAAAAGACTTTGCCGATTGGGAAGGGGCTTATATCGCTCCAAACCTCAATGCAGGTGTTGAACCCGGAAGTGAAAGCAAATATATAGTTAAAACCGTATCTGTCAGGAAAGAGCCGGTTGTATCTATCGGAGGATTCAAGGTGCTCCCCGACTATGGAATCAATGACATTCCGGCCGATTATGCAGGGATCGTATTAATAGGTGGCATGAGCTGGTTCACCCCGGAAGCCGAAGCCATTGTTCCTCTGGTAAAAGAGGCCATCGAGAAGAAGAGGCTGGTGGCCGGTATTTGTAACGCCTCCGTTTTTCTTGGTATACACGGTTTCTTGAACCATGTAAATCATACCAGCAACGGATTGGATTACCTCAAACAATTTGCGGGGGTTAATTATACAGGTGAAAATCTTTATATGGATGAACCGGCTGTCAGAGCCGGAAACATTATTACCGCCAACGGATTTGCAACTCTGGAGTTCTGTCGTGAAATACTCTATGCGCTGGAGGCAGACTCTTCCCAAAAGATAGAGAGAAGCTATCGAATGAACAAAACAGGTGTTTGGGAAGATCCAGAAGTGGGATAAATTATTATCGCGGTTTATAGCTAAAAGCCGGGGATGTATCCCATAAGATGTGTATGAATTTAAATAATACGAAATCATCTACCACATCTACCATTACCCTTAAAAGTCCCTAGCTATAAATCACTTATCTAATGGTGGTAGATAATAAAACATCTACCACCAACAACTTACATCTACCACCATTTACTACTTTTCAACCACTAAATACAACCGTCCCCTACTCGCTAACTGCGTCTTAAGCCCTATCTTTTTCAAGAAGCGGCCAAAGACGGAGACATTGCTCATCGGAAGTTTTACGCCGCTCTTTTTTTGCAGCGATAGGTAGATCTCTCCGGCAGAGATCTTCAAACCTTCCTCCTTATGCGAAGCAGGACGATAATATTGAAAAAACAGATCCTCGAACAAAGGACGTTGTTGAAACGCCTCGTTCGCTTGCATCTGCGAGACCTCTTCCTCATGCGTCAGCCAATAACGCTCGTTATTATTCAAGGCGGCAACCGCTTGCGCATAGAGCTGGAGATAATCGATAGGCTGGGCATTGTCTATCATCCCTTTCACCTCGATACAAATGAAACGGCGGCTGCCGGAAGGATCGCCCAGCAAATCCGTATGGTTGCTCGTAGCGATAAAGGAAGCGTAACGTTTCACCGATTCCACCTGCGTAGCATGAGGCTTGCGCACATTTACGACCGGCTTCTGCAACAGATGCTTCAAGAAGCCTTGATGCCTCGCGCTCACTTGGTCGAACTCATCAATATTGATCAATCCGAAACGAGTAAGATACAGCTCGGCATCCCGCTTCTTGCTGAAATCGATGCTGTCCGTGTAATACGTATTCAAGTCCGGTGGCAACAGGTTGAAGCAGAACGTGGACTTCCCGCATCCCTGCCCGCCCACCAAGAGCGGGGAAAGGCTGTTGCCATGCTGTTTGTCACGTCCCTGCCAGTGCGCTACCATCGACAGGAACCAAGTGTAAAACAACTGTTCCCACCGTACGTTGTCGCAAGGGATGCGTGCGGCCAGCGGACGGATGCGATCCTTGCCATCCCACACGGGCAAGCGGGTCAAATAGTCCTCGATAGGCGCATAGTCCGGGATGCGATCTGAAAAGACAAAACGCCGTACATCCCTGTCCCATAGCTGCAATCCTTCTTTCTGGGCATTCAAGGCGATACTGTTCAGCACACGATCCGTCACGGGGCGATAGTCAAAACAGAAGGTGTTTTTCTCCCGATATTCCGGTCCGCCAGACATCAGATTGTACCGGAAATCGTAACGGCGGTTCATAAACTCCTCCATTTTCAAGCTCTGTAGCTGCTCCGGCTTGTAAAGGGACGTACTGCCAAAATCAGAATCGGAAGCTAAGCGGTAAGACTGCCTCAAGGTCTCCCGGATCTCCACTTCCGAGATCAGATTCCCCAGATAGAGCATCGTCCACTTCACACAATCCTCCTCTTCTACCCCAGCCGCGAAACAAAGTCTTCCAAGAGTGACCAACAAAGGTTTGAAATCCACCTTTATGCTCAAACTTCCATGTTCCTCCAAAGCCCGCTGCAAAGCGAATTCATATTGGATGGCAACGTAACGGTATTGGTCATAAAGCGTCTGCCCGGCACTCTCTACCAGTACCGGTACCCGTTTTTCGAACCGTTCCTGGTAGGCGCTTTCGTCGGGCATAGCCACAGGCTGCTCCAGATGAATGGAAAGGGCATCCGGATTGTAATACACATCGGCATCATAACTGAGGCGGCAGCCCATCTCCAGCACCGGACGTTTCAGCTCGATGGGATAAGAAAGGCGAGGCTCATACGTCTTGAGCGCATGTCGGTAAGCGTGCGCATGAAAAACCTCGGCATCCGTACACGAACGGGGAAGCGACCCGTCGGGATAGGTATAAGCCACCACGAACTTCACGCTCCGTCCGCTAGAGCCGATCATAGCGAACAGTGTCTGCGGATATTCCACTATTTTTTGTTTCAAGGACAAAGCCTCTTCTATGCTCTTCAATCGATTGATCTCCAGCAAAATCCAGCCATTATACTCCTTCAACTCGCCTTTTCGAAAAGTTCCGGCAAAGAGCAACTGAGGTAATTTCCGGGTAAACGGATACCGTTTGTCGGGATAAGCCCGCCTTAATTTCTCTCGAAAGAGCGCAAGCTTATCCCTCGTCCGCTCATCCTTTACCCATGCCACGATCTCCTCCATACGCATCGCCCGTTGTGCGACGGTATGTCGATAGGCTGTTTG